>Ga0099826_10003786_pt1 | contig 10410 bp, 7 predicted proteins | sample Mtrugardesep15_FD_76830 | JGI IMG/M metagenome (GOLD analysis project Ga0099826, IMG submission 76830) | Root nodule microbial communities of legume samples collected from California, USA - M. trunc garden sep15 | ecosystem: Host-associated > Plants > Roots > Nodule | place: USA: California...
TCCATACCCCAAGTCTGTAAGTCAATATCACTTACTATTGTTTGCTTTCCACCTCTATAGAACAAGACATCATCCCTAACAAACTCACCACCGTGATGAAAGATACAGTTGAACAACAAATTTTCCTGCAATTTTTTTTAAGACCAATCAAAGTTAGACACGTGTAAATGTGGACCCCACTCACATACCCCACACAACACATTAAGCAAAGCAATTTCCTTTGTTAGGAATAAAAAACACTAAATGACAACACCCTAAAAGACAAAAATCTATGCAAATATATGATTTTTAAAGCCATTAACAGGACCACAACAACTAAAAACAACCCTCTTTGTTAAATCCATGCAAAAGCCTTCAAACCAAGAAGAAGGATAAAGAAGAAATACAGAAACTTACCGAAGCGTTTCCACCTTCTTTGTTCATTTTCGCCTCCGCTACGACCCTCTTTCCTCTGTCTTCCATGCTTTTCTTCTTCTTCGTGTTCTTCTTCTTCGCATCGTTCCCGTTCTTCCGATTCTTCTTTTCAGTACCTACCTTCTTCTTCTTCTTCTTTTTCTTCTTCTTTGCGTTCTTCATGTTCTTCGAGTTCGTCATCTTCTTTTGGGTTTCGCTTTGGATTCGATTATGAGTTAGGGTTTCTATTGGAGTTCGTTTTGTTTGGGAGAGATTCTGAGAATGGGTTTTGAAAATGGAAGATGAAAGTGTGTAGTGTGTTTTCTTAGGAAACGAAATAAGTGTGTGACTTTCTATTTTCTCTGATTTTGTTTTTAAACGATTTTATATTTTTTGTTTTTTAATAAATTATTAAAATGATTTTAATTATAAAAGGGGAAATAGTGATGTGTTATATAATTACACATGTGTCAGGCGAAAAAAAATAAAAAAAATTTACACAGGTGGCGCGCCACATCACGCCACGTCAGCACTAGGAGTGTGTCAGATGGGATCAGAGGTGTTTTCGAAAGAATCTTCAAATTTTAAGGACATAATCTTAACAAAAATTTTTACAAGAAAAAAATTGGAACTCGTCCAAATTAGAGGAGGTAAAAACATATTAACCCAAATGCAAAATAATTTGTCTATTGACTGAATGTGTCAATTGAAGTCATGAACTTAGTATTTATAACAAAATTTATGCCTATTAGCCAAACGAAGTGGCCTACAATGATGAGCACATGGATGCTTGGCCAACACTTTTGCTCATGAGATTATGGAGTCTAACGTTCAACTTTAGTCTCTTCCTTTACGGTGTGGTCCGTTGACTGAGACCTCAATGCACAACTCCATGTAGATTGGGTGTCTTCCCTATTTCCTCAAATTGATTAGCGGTTCTACAAACAAAGAACATGAGTTTATGAGTCATTGTCCAATTCAATTATGCTTTGACTTCGTCATGAGGCTCTCAAGCATGATTTACCGTTAGGTTTTTTTAGTTTAATTTTTCATTTATTTTGAATTTCATTTTCCTTGATACCTTAGTTGCTGCCTTTTGCCTAGTTTTCAGTCGATTTTGTTGGGCTCCTACCCTTTTTTTTTTATCACCAAAAAAATTATAATCATTGTGAACGGGACATTATGCATTTTCTTTTGGGTAAAAATTTGCGTCTATTCAATGTGTTGCATATCACAATCTGATATCATATGTATGAAGGTTTGGAAATTGAACACGCATAATCGAAGAAGTTAAATCACATGTCTGTACTCTGACGTGGATTGTGAAGCTGGATTCAATGGATTTGTTTAATACTGTGTGTATTTTGGACTAAATTTTTTGTACTATGTTGAAGCCTTGTGGTCTATTATCATAAACATAAAAGAAAAATGTTTAATGTTGCTGGATTTGAGATTTTCTTTATAAATATTATAATAATCATTTTGAAATTCTACAAAAAAAAAACCATTTTGAAACAATTGTATTAGTGATTTTAAAATATTATTTTCTCTCATAATTTGTTTTTATTTTTAAATATTTATAAAAAATATATTTTATATTATTATAATTAGGGTTACTTATGTTTCTGGTCCCTTTAAATATATTAACTTTTTATTTTAGTGTCTTTAAAATTTTCCTTCAAATTTTAGTCCTTATAAAGTTTTCAATCATTACTTTTGGTTCCTATTTTTGTATTTTTTTAATTGTGCAGAAATGTGTAGAATATTGTAAAAAAAATTATTATTTTTTTAACAAAACATAAATTAAATATGAATTTTTAACCGCCAAAGATATAAAATTTCATATTTAATTCTTGTTAAAACATTATAATTATTTTTTGGAGATTCTTATAATATTATAAAATTTTCTGCAATATTTTATTAAAAAATATGAATTCTACATATGAGTTTACTTTAAAAGAGAGATCAAAAGTGATGATGAAAAACTTTTGGAGGACTAAAAATTGAAGAATTTTTTTAGAGGAACTAAAAAGGAAAAATTAACATATTTATAAGGACTAAAAACATATTTAACCTTACAATTATATAAAAAAGTTTGAAGACTCGTTAATAGTCTCATCGAAAAATTTGATATTCAATTTTATTCTTTACAATAAAAAAAATACAATTTTTATTTCTTCACAAAGATAAATACAAATACTTTACTCCTCAACTGAACATTTCTAAATCTTTTTAGGTTAAATATGTTTTTGGTACCTATAAATATACCAACTTTTTGTTTTAGTCTCTCTAAAATTTTCTTTCAACTTTTAGTCCCTATAAAATTTTCAATCACTACTTTTGGTCCCTATTTTTAAGTTAATTTTAGCATTTTTTTAATCAAATTGTGCAGATATGTGTAAAATATTGTAAAAATAATTCCCAAAAAAATTAGAACTTTTTAACAAAACATAAATTAAATATGAATTTTTAACCTTCAAAAATATAAAAATTCATATTAAATTCATGTTTTGTTAAAAAATTCTAAATTTTTTTGGAGAGATTCTTATAATATTATGAATTTTTCTGCTATTCAAAAATATGAATTCTACATATGAGTTTACTTTAAAAGAGAGACCAAAAGTAAAAATAGAAAATTTTATAGGGACTAAAAGTTGAAGGAAAATTTTAGAAGGACTAAAACAAAAAGTTGATATATTTATAGAGACCAAAAACATATTTAACCCAATTTTTTTTTGATATGTAATGTTTTTATCAACTGTGTCAGTTCATTGTGTCACTACATTGTCTACGTGTTATGTGATCGATTAAGAGTAATATTGTCTTTTACAATAATTAGAAAAAGACAATTTTGTCAACATATCATATTTGAATTTCTATATTGTATCTTCATTCTCAAAGACATGAACCTCTATTGAAATACCTCTTAGACTATATGGTTTTTGCTTTGAACGAAACTTGACAGCACTTGTCTATGAGTACATGTGAAGTGAATATATATATTTTCTTCATGAAAAAAGACTTTAGTGTGTGTTTAAATCACTACTTTTGGACAATTTAAATGATTCAATTAAATTCTTTTCATTTTTCAATACTTTTGTTTGGGTGGAGTAATAAAAAATTTCAATGTCATCGTTTTTGGGGAACTTTTATAAATTTTAAATTTTTTGGGTCAAATTTGAAAATTGAAATTAGGGGTCAATTTGTAAATTTCAAAAAATTTGAGGGGTCAGTTTATAATTTTTTGGGGTCAAATTGAAAATTTTGAAAAAATTGTGGACTAAAATGTAAAATTTGAAAGATTATAACAATGAAGAATTTTGAAATTCTTACCTTTTAGGTGTCATTTGAATTTCTCTAAATTTAACTTGAACAAAATAATTCATAAATTCGTATCATTTTAAAAATTCTTTAAATTATTATCCAAACAATAAAATTCACCTCAAAGTATTTAAATTCTCTCGTAACATTACATTCCCTCAATATGAAAAACTTGGCGAGATTTTTATTTCAAAGTTGTTAATTTTGTCTGACCAAGTTCTACAACCGACAAAGTACTCACATGATGGAGGAGGTCACATGCAAGATGCAACATAAATTTTAATTTCAAAGTTTAATTTATGGCATTATCTTCATTGAATCTTTGACCAAGAATAAGTATTCCCCTACATTGGAATGTCTTGCAAGACTACAAGTATTGAGTACCTATTGAAAACCATCAAGCAACCACTGAGGATGAGGTATGCTCCCCTTCTTCTCCTCATGTGATAGGAGGTCGTTAAAATCTTCCTATACACACCAAAGAAGTGATAGTTGAGAATCCGAAGACAATAAATCATTCCATTTCGGATCTCTTTTATATATGACTAAAATGAAGTATATGTTTGGTATCGGTTTTAGAAGATTAAAATCAATTTTATGAACGCAACACTAAATATACACAAAATATCATAGAAACCCGTCATCCTCCATGATTGAGATTACACCATTCTTTACAATAACATTAATAAAACTCCTGAATAATCAAATTATAATTAAGAAGAAGGTGTACCAGAAAGAATCTCTAAAGTTTACAGTCAAAACGAAACCAAAAACAAGGAAACAAGCAAACTTAGTCGATGCCTATACAAACAAAAGGGCTCGACCACCACATATGAGAGTTTAAACCAAGATTGACATTATAAGCTTTCAATCACCAAAATGAATGTAACTTGACTTTATCTAACATTAGGTAAATTGTGTTTTCCTTAGCCTTGAAAACTCTGTTATTCGCTCATTCCAGATAACCCAAACATAACCTAACCAAAAAAACTGCAAGAATGAACAAAGAACTCGTGATCCTCTAGAAGAATGAATAAACTGACCAAGATGATCATGTAATGAATCTAGATCAGCTGATGATATACCAATCCAAGAGCTAACCATGCTCCACAAAGGGACAAAAACAGGGTAAGAAAGGAACAAGTGATGCACTGTTTCCAATCCATCGCAGCCAGTCACACAAAATTGAGAGCCATGAGAAATGATGTTACGTGTCACCAAATTGTCCTTAGTCGGTAACTTGTAACAAATAAGCCTCCAAGCCAAAATAGAGACCTTCAAGGAAACCTGTTTGTGCCAAATGAAGTTTGAAGTAGCATCCACACCGTGAGTCCTGACTAGTGAACAAATTATACGCACCCCTCACCAAGTAACCATCACAGAGGTCATGCATCCACAACCACTAATCTAAAGGGTTAGACTGCAAAGAAATATCTTAAAGTAAACTCTTGCACTCCTCTAACAACTCCCCCTCTCACGCCCACATCGAAAGTCTAGATTCGTCCCTCTAAGCAATATAATTTCAAGTTTTATTACTACTGTGACAAGTAAAATAAAAGCTTTAGTTAACTTTGTTTAAATAATTAAATCAAAATTAAATAACACAATTTTTCTTTTTTCTTTTTTCTTTTTCACAAGTGAAGCTCAAATTTACTTTCAAAGAAAGTGAAGCTCAAAACAAACAAGGATTAGGAGACACAGTATACGTACCAAATAAAGATGACACTGATGTAGCTTTGAATTCGTCAAGTATTTCCTCCTAACTAAAATGGTACAGAGTGATGAACAATGAACACACTCATTTGTTTGGTTTGGATGCTGACACGAGCCTGATTCTTCGGGATCATTCTGGTATAGAAAACTGTGTTTGAACAGTAAAAATCTGCATGTGGGGGCACTCACTATGTAATTAGCCTGAAATTGAGCATAGGATTCCTATCACAGAGAGGTACTCCCTCATTTTTCTAGGGATAATGCTACTTTCTAGCCTAGTTACGGGGCACGCGGCATTCCAAATCTTTGTTTCTTCTAATAAAAATTCTTTGATTTGATGAGTTGAATTCGATCTGTGAAAAAACCAAAAAGAATGAGTCAGGCTGACAACTTAACAAGTGTTTAAGGGATGGTGTTTAAAAAATTCATTATTAGAAATTTTATCTTATACAATTTTATCGACTTTTTTTTATAAAATTTTGGTATTTTTTAAAAAATACCTTATCTTTTACCTTATCTAAAAAAAAAAAAACTTATCATTAATTTTACCTATATATCCTTAAATATTTATTATTTTATTTCAATTTTTTCTCTCCCTGTTGAGGTGTATTGGAGCACGCCACGGTATTCAGTGTGATCTTTATGTTGACCGTATTACTAACTTTGTTTCTACATCACTACATGTACATCTTGTGTTTGGATTAGTGTTATTTAAGAATAATTTTTGACTTTTTTGGACAAAAAAATTAATTATGGATAATTTTGATAAAACAATAATTTTTTTTTTCTTCGAAAATTCGATATCCAATTCAAGGATCGATTAATTCGAGCTAACCAATCCATTCGTCCATTGGTAAAATGGCAGATGACTAATTTAAAGACACAACAACGTGTATCTACTAATCCACATAAATTGACATTGCGGGAGCATTAGAATTGATCGAAAGAACATACTCTAAGATTCCAAATCTACATCATCATGCTGACAATATAAGTAAACAATAATTAATATGACTTTAGACTTATAAAACAATAATTAAAACAAAACAAAACAAAACAAAAATTATTCAAAAAAATGTTTTTTTTTGTGAGTAGGATATTCTATACGCAAAACTACAGAGACTAACTTCTTAGATAATCAGATAAGATCGTAGTTAGTGTTCAAGTTCTCCTTAAAAAGACATATGTAATACAATATTCTTTTTAAACACAAAACTAGTCAATAATTGGCTCACTTCCAAAACTCATTGTAACAAGCATTGACTTCATGTTCCTTTTAAAAATAAAAAAAAATCCAAATTAACGTAGAATTTTTGTATAGAGGCTAAATTTAAATGAAGAATAACTAAGCTATTGAGTTCAAGTGATTAATGAACTCTATCAAAGAAAAAATTATTCAAGAAAACTAAAATTTGATTTTTGAATGGAACAATTCTTTATCAAAATTTACTTACCTCTCGGTTGAAATCAGAATTAGTAGAGTCCATTCCCTTAGAAGTTAGACACTTAACAAATTTTTTTTCAGATGAAATCTTTTTGTTTATACATGTATGCAGTCGCAAATATACAATTTTATTCTTTTAATTTTTGAAAAAAAGAAGTATTAGTCTTTGCAAATATACAATTTTTGTTGTTGTTCTACCTAAGAATACAATTTTCTTATTATTTTGTTGGTTTAATTATATTTTTGATCTCTTTATTTTATTAAACTACAAAAATAATTCTCCTTTTTAAAATATGATATTTTGGTCTCTCGATTTTCACATTTGTTGAAATTTTGGTACTAACCAATATTTTTAGATTAAAAAATGGTTGATTTGAATCATTTTTTTTAAATGTGAATCACCCTTTGCTTATTTTGATTTCCTTTATTTTATTTTATTTTATTTTAATCTAAACAAGTGTTACCCACGTAAATTTCTTACTTTTATTTATGATTTCGTCGTTTATGTGTGGCGTTGTTCGATTTTTTTGTCGTCTTGGTGCAATGGTGTTTGGTTTTCTTTTTGCTGCGATATTTGTTCCGCTAAGATATACATACCAATTTAGACTCATTATCAACTAATGATCACTTGAACATCATCACTACATATTCAAATGGGTATTCCAACCATTTAAATCTTGTCATTTTTATAGGCATTATATTGGTTTATGCTATTGACTTCAATACTGTGAGTTTAGTTGCAAATTCATCTTTATTAGTTTTAACGACACAAAATTTCTATTGTTCTTGAATAGAAATACTGTGAGTTTAAGGATTGAAAGAAGTAGATGAGCAACTGTGATCAATGGAAGAATAAAATTCTACATAAGTTACTTGCAAAGCCATTGCCATAAGGTAAGCATCCCAAAATATCTGAATAAAGTAGGAAACATCTACATAAGATTATAATTTCTAAAACTAAAATACTCCAAATTATACCTTCTACAAAAAAACCAAACCTTCTCCAAATTGAAGAATTGAAGCGCAATTCATCTCCTCATTCAGCAACTTCTTTCTATCTACTCAGGCTCGTGCTTTGCCGCTTGTTGACGTCGTGTTCCCTCCATTTTGTGCGTCTGCATGTCATCTCCTCGTTGTTGTAGCCGTTCCTCTGCCTTCGCTGTCTCCGTTCCTTTGTCATCATGTCATTGCCGTTCTTTATAAATTGTCAATAATTTTTGAAATGGTGATGAGCTGAGATAAAAGGAAGGTTAAGCACTAAATGTTAAGTTCCATAAATTTCCTAATCCATAGGCAATATCAAGCGCTAAACATTGTTGGTGAAAGCAACAAGGAAGTTTGATGCTGATTTTCTGCATTTTGCTGCTATGTGGATGTAGTTGATTTTATAGTATTTTTTTTTGTACTAGATTGCATTGTCTTTCAGTTCATGTTTGTGCTAAAAATTTATAAAGCATTGCATTGTTTTCTGACTTCAATTTGCATATAATCACTAATTTAGCGGCAAGTCGTCAACTTATGTTTTTTTGTTTTTTTTATTAAGAGCTATGCTTTCACACGATGGAATTTATCACGACCTCTTCACAAATTGTTTTGGACCGTTGGATCTGGCACTTGATGAAATACAGGAGGGGGGGTTTAAAATAAAGAGGTGGAGGAGAGATTAGCAAGTGACGAGCATCGTGATGTTGTCGTGAAAGAAATTTTTGGTTTAAGTAGCAATTCCCTTTTATTAATCTTATTCTTTTTAAAAAATAAGTCCACATCACTACGTGAAAAATTTCGGGAAAAATAATTTTTTTCTTGTGTAATTTGCATGGCACATTATACAGTTGACCTAATTAGTATTGGATTTTTGTTTTTGTTTTGAGGGATACCTAATTATTGATTTTGTATTCTTTTTTTTGGCATCATTCAGAATAAAATGCTAAACATAAGAAAATAATAACACAAGTTACAAGTTTTGTGTAACAAAGTAAACAAAGAGGAACCGATTTAAAGTGTATCAAATTGGATGGTAGTGAGGAGCACCCAAAGTGTGATGTGTAATGACAAAAAGAAGCAAAAGGAATAAAAAGTAGATTGCAATATTCATCGGTTGGCTCAACTTCCAGCCAAACCCACAATATGTTGATTTCATTGCTTGTGCCCTTACTTGGGTCAAAATGTCAAATATCATTTGCAATAGTTTATTATTGGTTAAATATGCATGCAACCATGTACCATGATAACTCATAGTGCAACCATGTCTTATGTTACCAATTTTATCCCGTTTGTACTCTAGAATTCAAGGAGCATACTCCGAAAGTAATGAGAAGACAAAAAACAAGAATTTTTAAAACACTCCGTCCATTAAGTCAAACTATAGAGAACAACAAAATAATTCAACTACAACAACATATAGGATAAATATCACCGGGTCCTTTAAGTTTGAGGTTTGTAACGGATTAATCATTTAAGTTATTTGGTCACAAATAAGTCCTTTAAGTTTGTAAACGTTTTCGATTTAGTTATTTTATTAACCAAACAATGATGTGGTAGAAGGACTAAATCGAAAATGTTTACAAACTTAAAGGACTTATTTCTGACCAAAATAACTTAAATGATCAATATGTTACAAACCTCAAACTTAAAGACTTATGTGTGACCAAAATAACTTAAAGAGCCCATCTATTACAAACCTCAAACTTAAAGAATCCTAATGTAATTTAGCCTATAATCAACTACAACAATAGTAGCAGCATAAATTAAAAATATATATTAAACACAAATAATTAGATCATGATAGCCAAACTAGTTTCTTCCCCGGATTCATTCATGTATTTTTTAATGGTCCTGAGATGGATCAAATTTATGGGTAACATAAAAAATCTCAGAGGTAACGTCTAGCTCGATCGGTTCCTTCAAACTATATTGAGAAAATATAAAGAACATAGTTTTCATATCGTCTTTGTTTTAAAGTTTCATCTGAGTGAGTTGAACACATCCATATGACCCTATTGACTGACGATGATACTCAACAATCTCCACCCTTCTTGTACCGTCGTAGTCGAGAGGACCATTAATTTGATTATTATTCAAATTAGACAGTATACCATCAACACCGATCCTAAACATATCAGATTTCCCGTTGTAGTAAACTACATATAGGTTAGAGTTCAATTCAAGTGGACATGTGTTCATTGTTTTGTGGTGTGGAAAGAAAATAAACCAATCACACCTATAGAATTTTCTCTGCATTCGCACACCAAAATATCTTGTGTTTTACTAATTCGGATTCCATAGTCCGAATATATAATTTAGTTATATTTTATATTTCCAATTATAGAATATGAACAACACCAAACACGTAATACATCAGGTTGTAAACACAAGGAGTTTCAATATTGAGATATAGTGTAGATGATATATAATCTTAACGTATAAAATGCATATATATACAACGTTTGTAAAAAAAAAAAGGCATATATAACGTGTTTAGATTATAAAATCCAAAGTAGTAAATCACAAAAAGTGCAGTTTCTTAACATATATGAACA
>Ga0099826_10003787_pt1 | contig 10409 bp, 5 predicted proteins | sample Mtrugardesep15_FD_76830 | JGI IMG/M metagenome (GOLD analysis project Ga0099826, IMG submission 76830) | Root nodule microbial communities of legume samples collected from California, USA - M. trunc garden sep15 | ecosystem: Host-associated > Plants > Roots > Nodule | place: USA: California...
AAATAATATATATATATATATATATATATATATATATAATTGGTTAAAAAATTATGAAATACTATTTTATATAATTGGATATAATTTACTTTTAAAATAATTACGTACACTTCAATTAAGTTAGGTTTTTTTAAGTCTCAACTGACCAAATATAATTTCAATTAAAGTTTGTTAACTCTTAATCGACTTGAGAAGCAACATAAACAAAATGACTATTTTCATCTTCTTCAAGATTTCAATTTAGGAGGAAAATGAGATTTGGGTTGGTCGATATTACGTGAGAAGCATAACAGTAATATTCATTAAGAGACAATGTGAGGCCCAAACTATAATAATCAGTCTTTTAAATTTATATTTTAAAACATGTAGGGTAAAGGGAATTGATACATTCAATCCAAAAAAAGAAAAGAAAAGAAAAGGGAATTGATACAATGTCCACATCTTATTGTGTTATTCTTATCTAGTTGACCTGCTACTCTAGGTCATTTAGGTGGTTCAAGTTGAACCTAAAGTGTTGGTGGTTTAAATTAAACTGACCCTTAATAACGTAGGTTTTGATCAATTCCAAAATTGTTATAAATTGTCATAATTCTTTTTTTTTAGGTAGCCTAGTGACTAGAATTCACCTTATAAGGTGAATAAGTGAAGTGTCTGGGGTTCAAACCCTGGCCCCTGCATATAATAATGCATTGTCCTACCAACTGAGATATGCTCACGGGACTAAATTGTCATAATTCTTTAGTCTATTTAAATAGAAATCAGATGATTTATTTAAATAAATTCAAAGGAAATAGATCTTCAAATAAACTGTATGTCGAGGTCATAATAATTACTCTTTTGTTTTAAAAAAAAATACTCTTCAAAATATACACAGTCAAACCATCTCCAACTAAAGATATCTTCATTTAAGAATTATTCCACCAAAAAATTAAACTTGGTTTCTCCCAAACGATTTGTCATATGGCGAAACTGATTAACCACTTGAGTTCAATTGCTAGGTTTCAAATTCAATGTATCACTTTAGTTTTCGCCGTTCAAATTTTACTACTTAAAATGATGAATTCTCATTCACTTTAAAGATTAAAATTATTAATTATTACATATGATATTATTGATTATTACATTTAATTTAAGCACTAATAAACTATAGAAAATAGGGTTAACTAATGTCTCCCATGTCATTTAGGCGAGTTTTGAAAAGAAAAAAAACCTGCAAAAATAATTTTTTTAGATTTTCCCTTACCATTTAAAGATTCTATCTAAAACAACCTTGATCTCCAGTGATTGAACACCTTAACTGACGTGCCATGCTGATTTAGCAAATTAATTTATTTTAATATCCATTTGACATTTTAAAAAGAAAAAAAAAAGAAAAACTAAAATGAAAATGAAAATAAGATAATTTGGGGACAAAATTTTGATATGCATCTTTGTCTTTTTATCAATTTGCATATGCATTTTAAACTTTAAATATAAAGTTTATTTCAATATGAACTCTTACCGTCAAATATACAGTCCTTCATTAGTGATTTCATTCAAATTTTAAATTTAATGCTTAAAAATGCATCTATAAACGAAGCAAAATGACTTTAAAAAAAATAATCCATGAAATTGTTATTTAAAATTAACTTGGCCAAGAAGAGTATAATTTTGTGAAATGGTGGGTAATTTGCCCACCAACAATGAAAATGAGGAATTTATTGGTGGGGTTAAGATAGTGCATAGATATCACTTAAAAAGGTAAATGTTCATTGGTTAAGGTAGATTATCCACCATTCTTTTCTGGGTAGTTTAGTTGTCACCATTATTAAAGACTAAATAGATGGTTTATTAAAAAGAAAAAGAGAGAGAATGACGTTGTAAAATAGTGATCACTCATTTATCTATCTCCATCAGACACCATTACATTCTACAACCACCTGAAACTTTACAATCTACAATGAACAACATGCTACTCAAATCTCCAACTCTAACCCTCCATCATCACTCCACCACTCCTTTTCTAAGACCCTTTTACCCTTCCACTCATCTTCCCTTTCCATCAAAACCAACAAACCCCTTGCATGCTAATTCAAAACACTCTTCAATGAAATGTTCAACAAACTCTTCTTCAAATTCTATCCACATGCAACCATTCAAAAACCATGAATTTGAACCTGATCCATCACTCACAAATGAAGATCTTAAACCAACTACACCTTCTCAAAGAACATTTTCAGGTCTTGAAATAGCTTCTCTTTGGATAGGACTAGTTGTTGGTGTTCCATCTTACTATCTAGCTGGTTCTTTAGTTGATCTTGGCATGTCATGGTGGCAAGGAATCTCCACAGTTGTTCTAGCCAACATCATCCTTTTGTTTCCTCTTATTCTTACTGGCCATGCTGGTACAAAATATGGCATATCATTCCCAGTTCTTGCTAGATCCTCTTTTGGTATTCATGGTGCTCACATTCCAACTCTTCTAAGAGCTTTTGTTGGTTGTGGTTGGTATGGAATTGAATCATGGATTGGTGGTGAAGCAATTTTCATTTTACTACCAAATTCATTAAAAGAAATTACATTTTTGTCAAATTCTTTACCTTGGCTTGGTACTTCCCCTCTTGAATTTTCATGTTTTATGGTATTTTGGGTGGCCCAATTGGCTATAGTTTGGAGGGGTGTTGATGGAATAAGACAGCTTGAAAAATATTCAGCTCCAATACTCATTTTTCTCACTTCATGTCTTCTTATTTGGTCTTATGTTAAAGCTGGTGGTTTTAATCACATTTTTTCTTTATCTTCTAGGCTCACAAATTCAGAGTTTTTCTCTGTTTTTTTCCCTTCACTTACTGCTAATATAAGTTTTTGGATTACTGTGGCTCTTAATATTCCTGATTTTACTAGATATGCAAAGAGTCAAAAAGATCAAGTTATAGGTCAAATTGGGTTACCTATTTTTATGGGACTATTTACATTTGTTGGTTTAGTAGTTACTTCATCTACAAAAGTGATATTTGGTGAAGTTATTTCAAATCCCATTCAACTTCTTGGTAGAATTGGTGGATTTACAACTAGTGTACTTGCAATTGTTGGTATAAGTCTTGCAACTTTAACAACTAATATTGCTGCCAATGTTGTTGCACCTGCCAATGCTCTTGTTAATCTTAACCCTTCATGGTTCACTTTTAGAAGAGGTGCTATTTTAACTGCAATACTTGGAATTGTGTTTCAACCTTGGAGGCTTTTAAAGTCTAGTGAGAGTTTTGTTTATACTTGGTTAGTTGGTTATTCTGCATTGATGGGTCCAATTGGAGGGATTGTTCTAGTGGATTATTATCTTGTACAAAAAATGAAGTTGAGGGTAAGTGATTTATACACATGGAGTCCTTTAGGTGCATACTATTATTCAAAGGGGTTTAATGTAGCAGCAATTGTGGCTTTAGTTGTTGGAATTTTACCTGTTGTTCCTGGTTTCTTGCAGAAAGTTGGAATTGTAAATTCAATTCCTAATGCTTTTGTTGTGGTATACAACAATGCTTGGTTTATTAGTTTCTTTTCAGCAGGGTTCTTGTATTGGATTTTATTAAATTTGAGAAGAAAACTAGGTGAATCCGCTGTAATAGACCCCCTTTTGCCTGATGCAAAGTAAATGTAAAGTAGTTCATGGATCCTCTCAATTCATGTTTATATGAACATTGTAGATTGGCATGCATATGCTCAATGCACAAACTTTGCAAGACATTTTTCTTTGGGTGAAGGATTTTCCATAATTTTATGATATTTGAGTTATAAGTTATCTTTCATTATAAATCTTTCTATAATATAAAATTTAAGTGAGCTAGGTCTCGAAATTTTTTCATGTATATGAAAGATATAAAACTACAAAAGTACTTACTAATAGTACATAAATAACGACCGCAAATTCGAGCGAAAATAACATTCATATGAAACAAATTATAGTAGAAGAGTGGATTGGATATTTGACTCGAATTCTCACCGGTTATGCTATACATAAAAGAGATGGTGATTGTGATGAGTATATTCTGCATCAAACCCCAATAATTATTGTGCTCTTGAATTTCGGGGGTAAGCTAGGCCTTTGTTGTAAATCTTCTGAAACAAAGGTTATATAGTTAATGCAAAGATTAAAATTAAAAATAATAATGAGGATTAACAACAATAAAAGAAATAAATTGTTTCTACAAGAAATTTTAGCTTAATGAAAAGGGAAATTGCAGAAAGTAAAACAATGGGTTGCCTACTATTCAGCGCGACAAATATTCAGTGTCTTGAGCCTCTGACAAATATGTCTAAGTTGTGCCTTTGAAACTCTTCAAAACAGGTTCATATTCTTCAGGTGATTCATCGACAACATGGTACTCCAAGTTCTTTATATCAGTTGGATCAACATAGGTGTACCATATTACTTCATTCCATCCTCTCCTTGGCTTTTGGTTTCCATAAAACTCCTTAGGTGAATTTAGCATCACTCAGTCTCCAGCTTCTCGTTAGTTCTTGCAAAGTATTCCTATATGCTAGTATTGTCTCCAAATTCCTCGTTTCGTTCTTTTTCCTTAAAGGTGCTATGCCATTTCAATTCTTGTTCATAGTGAGGACTCTTGATTTTTGCTTTAAAGCATTCAGTACCTGCAGCTGCTCTTATGTTATCTTTTGAGAGATGATATATCATATACCGACCTTTTGATCTAAGCACGATTTCCCTTTGTTCAACATTAATTCTGGCTTTTGAGGTAGCTAGGAAAGACCTGCCTAATGTCAGTGGACACTTCTCCATGTCCATTACCGCTATATATGCCAGAAAGGTGAATTTCTCTACCTGTACTTGCACGTTTTCCTGTACTCCCTCGGCTTCTGTCATTGTTTCATCAGCTACACATATCATTGCTTTGGTTGGCTTCATTTTCGGTCCTCTAATCTTCTTGAAGGTTCCTAATGACATTAAGTTGATGCTTGCTCCTAAGTCACACAAAGCATCGCCTAGATAAACTCCATTGATTGATACAGGGATGTTGAAACATCTTGGGTCTTCAAGTTTCTTCGGAGTCTCTGCTTCAACGATGGCTTGGCAATCCCTTGTTAGAGATACGAATTCCTGCATAGTTGGCTGCTCTTTCATATTTACTGGAGTTTGTAACATCTTTATGCAGTAGGGGTTATGCTCTAGCCTTTCTGCTGTTGGCATTTCCACCCATCTTGGTCAGCATCTGCACCAATTGTTGAAAACTTCATTCTTGGCACTTGTTCGTCTTTGACAGAACTCCTTTTTCAACTGTTTTCCGTAGCCTTTTGATCTGAATCAATCACATAACAAATATGTATTCGTGGAAGTGGTGAATGATGAAGTATTAACTGATAATTTATATTGCTTTTAACTTGACACTTTGGTTACATTTAATTCTACTAATTTTTTCCTAGACTATGAGACTCTGATGCTGATTTATTACTAAACTGTTACTAAGTTACTTAATGAAATGATGACTACCGAAATTTACTGCTACTACTTCTTATTATTACTATTTGCTAATCATAATCTTAATGTAAACTGTTCCTAAAAATTGAAGACAAGTGAATCATCAAATTCGTCCTTGAATTTGTAAAGATCAGCCAAAATCATCCTCCAATTATGCGAAATATCAAATTAGTCCTTGAATTTGGCACATGTCAATCAATTTAGTCCTTCCGTCCAATTTGGGTGTTAACGGTGCTGACGTGGCCGTTAACCTCTCACATGGGTCTCCATGTCAGATGCCACACAAGCAGGGACTAATTTGGCTGATAGTGACCAAAATTTCCAACGACTAAATTGATTGATTTGCAGAAAATGTTTTGCTCTTTCTTCCCCAAATATATAAAATTTCAAACAGCTATTTCTTCCCCAAATATATAAAATTGGAACCCTAATTTTACAATCTTTAATCTACACTCCAAATCCCCAAAATTTCTTTCAATAATTAGTGGTAACGTTCTTCCCCAATTCAAAAAACTTCAAACCCTAATTATTTGACTAACTATCAAATCGATCTTTACATTATATTAAAAACCCATCAAATAAGTTCTTGACTTATTTAATCAGATATCAATTTGATCCTTGAAGCATATATGTGCAGAACAATGTAAAAAAGTTAGAATTCAAGCATAATTCAACTATGGGACATAATTCAAACAAATCTAAATATTACATTTCCAAAAGCATATTTTATATACGTTTCCATCTAGCATCACTTTGGAAATTCGGGATTGGGATAAACTCCATGAATTTAGGTTGAGTCGAACCGGATAGACCATAACTTGGATATGGTACTCTAATAATGCCATGAGTAGTTGGATGTGCTGGGACAGGACCCCTGACTGGTGTTTGCTTAGGTCTCTCATTTGATATAATTGGTCCTCTAATGTCATACCTTCTTGTAGTAACACCCTGCAATTACATTTTCAATCAATTTAGTCTCTAAATTATAACATATTCAATCAAAACAGTCCTTAAATTATTACACTTACTAACAAATCGATCCTTAAAATCTAAGAGTCATATTGTCCAGGTACAACTTCATTTGCAACAACATTGTTAGCATTTCGAGCATTTGCACAACATTTCCAACACTTTCTGCATTTCCTAGAACAATATTTCCAATATTTTATGCATTTCCTCGCACATCATTTCCAACAACAACATTTTCTGCATTTTCAGCATTTTCTTCTTCTGGCTCAGTATCAATCCAGTCTTTTCGTCTCCTATCAATACCTTGCTTCACGCAACTTCTTGAGTTATGACCAATCAATCCACACCTTCCACATTGAGTGTCATTGTAAGTCTTCTTCATGTTACTTCCACAAACAGGTTCCTCATTGTCATCCTTTCTACTGTTCTTCTTTGGTCTTCCTGCAACCCTTCTCACCTTTGGTGTCACTGGTTTGTTATAAGGAGTTGGTTCCAAATATATTTGGGAATTCATTGGGTGAATGAAGTAGTTGTAAGTTGCCCTATATGATCCAAGGGTCAAGTTGTGTCTTCTGACTTATTTACATTGTTATGCAGATATGTGTTTCAAGGATCAAATTGATATCTGATTAAATAATCCAAGGACTTATTTGATGGGTTTTTAATATAATGTAGGGATCGATTTGATAGTTAGTCAAATAATTAGAGTTTGAAGTTTTTTGAATTGAGGAAGAACATTACCACTAATTATTGAAAGAAATTTTAGAGTGTAGATTAAAGATTGGAAAATTAGGGTTCCAATTTTATATATTTGGGGAAGAAATAGCCGTTGGAAATTTTATATATTTAGGGAAGAAAGAGCAAAGCATTTTCTGCAAATCAATCAATTTAGTCCTTGGAAATTTTGGTCAATATCGGCCAAATTAGTCCCTGCTTATGTGGCATCTGACATGGAGACCCGTGTGAGAGGTTAACGGCCACGTAATCACCGTTAACATCCAAATTGGACGGAGCGACTAAATTGATTGACATATGCCAAATGCAGGGACTAAATTGATATTTCACATATTTGGGGGACGATTTTGGCCGATCCTTGCAAATTCAAGGACGAACTTGATGATTCACTCAATTGAAGATTATTCCTAAATTAAAGTCACCTAAGTTAATTGACTTAATTGCAGTTTTAACCCCCTAACTTTCACAAAGTTGCGATTTTGGCCCCTAAGAAAAAATTATAAAACAACCCCCTAAGTTTTACATCTGTAGCAGTTTTGGCCCCCCAAAGCCAAAAAAATAACACGTGGCACCTCACTTAGGGTGCCACGTCAGCGTAGACCGAGTCAAAATTGGCATTGGGGGCCAAAACTGCCACATATGCAAAACTTAGGGGCCGTTTTGTAGTTTTTTTTTCTTAGGGGGCTAAAATCACAATTTTATGAAAGTTAAGAGATTAAAACTACAATTAAGCCAAGTTAATTCGTGACTCAATCTAACAACAATATTTGTTATAAGTGATAACTATTGTTATTATTACTGCTACTCCTAATGACAATAGTTATTATAACGATTGTTATTATTACTGCCACTCCTAAAAACTACTACTTTTAAATATTACCCTTAAAAAAAATTATTACTCCTTAAAATAAAATAAAATAAAAAGAAAAGTGTTAGTACTAAAAAGAAAGCGAAAGAAAAAAATAAAACTACTCTAAAAAGAAAAATTATACGGTTAGTAACAACTGAAAAATACCAACTAGACTCCTAATAACAATTAAACAGAAAACGAATTTTTTGGTATTTTGGGAATATTTTTAAAAAACAAAAATAAAAATGAAAATAAAAATAAAAATGAAAATAAAATAACAAATACGAATAAGTAATTTAAATTGTTTTGTCGAAAATATCAACAATCCTTGACAGCTTAAAAACTTGATTGTCGATTTAGGCAAGTGTACCAAATCGTTTACCAAGTAATAAAGTGTAAGTAAAATATTGTATAAAAAAAAGTGTAAGTAAAATATTGTATTCACATGGATTGACATTCCAACTAGTCAATTCGCGCTACTTATTCAAGAACATAAAATAATTAAATAAAATAGGAAGAGTTTGTGCAATTTGATCTGTTTTCTCGTAGGAAAAGTTTAGGCGTAACCTGTTTTTTATTTCAGAATGTTGGTGGTGGTTAGAATTCGAATCCTCTCTATCCATTTGTTGGAATTAAATAAAAGTCAAGCATTATTCAGGTATTTTTTAAATGTCATCTATTTAAGTGATGAGTTTGTGTGGTTTATTTCCCTTCAGCTGTCGAGTTGTAACCTTACACCAGAGTTTCTATGCGAGTTAATGTTGAGGATCATCAATCCTATAGGGGGATGCACCTTCGCACGTAGAGGTACATGTAGTTCTTAATCTCTTAGAGGTAATTGAAGCATATATTTAATTAGGGTTCCTAAATTCTCAATGGTTCTAAAAGTTCCATCGTCTATGAATCTTAGAAATTCATCAACAAACTCTCCCTTTCGGTAGTTCAAAAAACAGACAACCCTATATTGTCTACCTTACCAAGGATGTGAGAAGTGTAAAATAATTATGCTAGTGCCTAGGTTCATGGTCTATAAATCTTTAGTTTCCTCATTTGTCACAACAACATGTTCAAAATTGGGATCCAATGAGCGAAGTATCTTCTCCTTAACCTTCACATCTTTTAACTTCTCACAATTTTGGAGACATACATTCTTTACTTTATCTTATCCTTTTTAAGAGATGCATCCTTATAGGATGTTTGCATTTGAATCTAAAACTTGGTAACAAGGTCGGTACTAAATATTTTGGTGTCCTGGACGAAACAATGAAATTGTGCTTTTTTAATTGCATGTTTGGTTTCATATGTTTGTTTTAGGTTTTAAGTTGGTCTCTTATGTTTTAATAGTATCAAGTTGGTATCTTACGTTTTACAGGTTTCAAGTTGGTCCAAAACGTTATTCATGTTGTAATAAGTTAGTCCATTCCGCGACATGATATTGAGTTTAATAAAACAAAAAAAAAGTTAAAAATGTTTTGAAACTGATTTTTTAAATAAGTTAAATTTCATCATCCATATTGTCAACCCAAATCTTTAAATGGTCAAGTGACGGAAGGGATTAACTTAATCTAATACCCAACTTGAAACTTTTAAAACATAAGAGACCAACTTGAAACTTGTAAAACATACACGACCAACTTGAAACTTTTAAAACATAAGAGTGTGTTTGGATGACGTAATTGGAAAATTTTAAAGAATCTAAAATTCTAGGCAATTTAAATGATTCAATTAAATTCCTTTCATTTCTCAATACTTTTGTTTGGGTGAAATAATAAAAATTTCAATGTCATCATTTTTGGGGAACTTTTATAAATTTTAATTTTTTTAGGCCAAATTTAAAAATTGAAATTAGAGGTCAATTTGTAAATTTCAAAAAAATTGAGGGGTCAAATTATAATTTTTGAAAAATTTGAGGGGTCAATTTATAATTTTTTGGAAATTTATTGGCGTCAAATTGAAAATTTTGAAAAAATTGAGGACCAAAATGCAAAATTTGAAAGATTATAACAAGAAGAATTTTGAAATTCTTACCTTTTATGTGTTATTTGAAATTCTGTAAATTTAACTGGAACAAAATACTCTCTCCGTCCATAATAACTGAGCCAATTTCAATAAAAAAGTGTCTCAAAATAATTCAGTCATTTCACTTTTCAATACAATATTAATTACTTTTTTTTCCTTTAGGGTTAAATATGTTTTTTGTCCCTATAAATATACCAACTTTTCGTTTTAGTCCCTCTAAAATTTTCCTTCAACTTTTAGTCCTCCAAAAATTTTCCATCTTCACTTTTAATCCCTCCTTTAAAGTAAACTCATATGTAGAATTCATATTTTTGAATAAAATTTTGCAGAAAAATTCATAATATTATAAGAACCTCTCCCAAAAAA
>Ga0099826_10003788_pt1 | contig 10408 bp, 5 predicted proteins | sample Mtrugardesep15_FD_76830 | JGI IMG/M metagenome (GOLD analysis project Ga0099826, IMG submission 76830) | Root nodule microbial communities of legume samples collected from California, USA - M. trunc garden sep15 | ecosystem: Host-associated > Plants > Roots > Nodule | place: USA: California...
CCCTACAATGAATGCAATAACCCAGCTCAAATATTTAAGAAAGTTACCTCGGTAAGTATGGCAATCATCGGCATTTCATTATCAATTATGATTGTATGCATCTGTGCTGTATTGTGATGCATTCCATGGTTATCCGTATCTTACTAGTCGTATATAGATTCAATACTAAACCGAACCTAATCGATACAAATCTACAGTGTATATCTATTTTGAACATGAATCTCATCTTGAATCATGATTTATTGCGATGAATCCCTATTCACCATGATGAATTCTGATTTATTCTTATGATTCACCACCTAAACTTAATATAGTCAACCGCTTTTTCCGTCAACTCTGTATGACCAACTACTTTTTTTTTTTGTCATTTGATTTATGACTTGAATCTTAAATTATTGAGGTTCATATATGATTATCAGCTTATAATTGTGTTTTTCACTGTTTTTTTTTTTACTTAAAACTGGTATTTTTATCGGTATGTATCTTTTAATTTATTATAAGATTCGGTTAACGATTTGAATCTCGATTTGATAACCTTGATCTATTCCATTGCAGGGCATCAAACCTGCTTCCCTTAATAAGGTGAGTGACCTCCAAATTAAGGACTTTATTGAGAAATGCCTGGTTCCAGCATCTGAGAGATTGTCTGCAGAAGAGCTTCTTAAAGACCCATTTCTACAAATTGAGAGTCCAAAGGGTCCATTCCTGACTCCTTTTAAAACTCCAACAGCTACCGATATGCCAAAGTTGGGTTCTCCATCTATGGACATCGATGCTGAGTACAAACAGTTTTATGGGAGTACCTATGCTGAAAGCAACCAGGGAAGTCCACATTTTCCTGTTTTTGAAGTCCAAGAGACTAATAAGAACAATGAGTTTAGGTTGAAAGGGACTAAAAATGATGATAACTCGGTATCATTGACCTTGCGTATTGCTGATACAAGTGGTAAGCATGTGTCCTTTCCTGTATTAGTTTTTGACACAGTTCTCTGTGCCTTGCTATTGAGCTGATACTAAGGGTTTGTTTGTTTTAGCTGATTTGAGTTTATCTATTTGCATAAGAACTTTTGAGATTGTTTGTGAGAACTTATGACATGTCCATAAGTTGTTTTTACCTTATTTCTATACGCTTTCTAGGATAGCCTATGAAAACAACTTCTACCATATATGAGAACAGTTTGAATTTATTTTATCTTTTGTTATTGAAATAGTTTATGCTATAAACACTTAATTAAGTTGTTTATCGAAACAGTGCCTAAAATGTTTTTGTTGTGCTACTTGCAGGTCGAGTACGGAATATACATTTTCTATTTTACCTTGATGCAGATACTGCAGTCTCCGTGGCCTCAGAGATGGTTGAACATTTGGAGCTGGCAGATCATGATGTGGCTTTCATAGCTGAGCTTATTGATTACTTGATAATGAAACTTCTTCCTTGGTGGAAACCTTCACGTGATCATAATTCAACAGGAGAAATAAGTCTTTGTAGTGTCTTTTCCAGGTTCGATACAATTTCTAGAGAAGGTTTCGAGACAGCTGGAAAAAACTGTTTAAACGCTGATAATGCTACTTCTGAAGTTGCCTTTGATGCTTCTTGTTTGGTTAACTCAGAAGATCGAAATTCACGAGGATCGGGAGCTTCAGAAATAGCTGTTGATGATGCTTCTATGAAAACCGACAATTGTCAGGTTTCCAAAGTTATGGGTGTTGGATTTTTTAAATGCCTAATAAGGTCGATGCCCGAGGTTGAAGTTGGGAACAAGTATTTCGAAGATTGTAAATTGCAGGCCACAGATTACAATGTTGGGGAAGGCAATGCGATCTCAGAATCATCAAACGTTCTGAGCTTGAGAAGTAGTTGTTGTTCTTCCGTGTCTTCAACTGAAAAGGATAATGATCATGAGCTAAAGCTTGAACTTGATGCAATTGAGTCACAATATCAGCAATGGATTGAGGAGCTCACTAGAATGAAGTTGGAGGCATTGGAAGCCACCAGAAGGAAATGGATGTCCAAGAAGAAAATAGCTGTTCATTGATTTTGAGCTTGTTGATTAACCAACTATGTAGAACCGACAATTCAGATTGAAGGTGTTTTGGTGTCCATCATGTGTCATTGTGTCAGTGTCTTTTTTGTGTCCGTGTCAGTGCTTCATAGTTAACTAACCTCATTTTGCCCTTGTCGAAGTTATTTCATTGTAAAGTTTAATTTGTACATTGGATGTGGCTCTTTTTTTGCAGAAGCTGATATCATTACTCTCAAATCTCAGCATATATTTTTTTATGCTTTGGATATATGTTATGGATCTCTCATTATATTATGCACAAGAATGTGTCTTACACAATTCAACCCCCTCCCTAAAAAAATATACCAAGAGTCAAACTTTTTAGCAACAGCATGTGCACGTTAAAATTAGCTTCTGCATTTCAAATATTTTCAAAATTATCTGCATTACCTTTTCTTTAAACATCTTTAAGTTTATATTAACTTTGAATGGACGAGATTACACTTCTTTTCCATACGGAAAATTTCACGTGAGAGGATCCATTCTGAAATGTGTCACATTTGTATTGATTTAGTATCAACAGTTGAATCAATATAATAAGAGAAGTGATGTATGAACTATGTGTTTGAGACTTGAGAGACACGTTTGTGATCCAAAGTTTCAGACCTTTCAAAAAGTAAGAGAAAGAAAATCAAATTTGGATAAGCTTTAAGTACATGTCAAAGGCTTGGGTTTACTTTGAGAATTTCTAAAAGGACTCTCTTAGAGGTAAAGTCCTCAAAAAAGGACCCATTTGTTCATGTATAATAATGTATTCAAGGGACTAGGTGAATTTGTTTACAACAATTAATGGAGTTGATGAATTACTCTTACACAACATATAACAGTGAAAACAACTTTGAAAAACAGAAAACAAAGTAGTAGTTATGTGACAGTTTTGTAATTAACACTCAAAATAAATATATATTTTTGGCGAGTTGGGTCTAAGGGACTCCCGAGAGTCAAGGAGAGTCTAAAGACTTGGAGAACATTGATAAAAGTAATATTACTCACCAACGAGGTCCTTACATGGACGATGGAATTTGTATCTAGATCTTTGTGGGATTTGAGTTGAATTCTTATCAACTGGACCAACTTACGTCGTTAAAATAGAATATATTCTCAGAACCCAACTATATTTTGTAAACTCCCAATAAAATTGTATATAAAGTTATCAGTTAGTTGGGAGTCCCTATCCAAACTCAACTCTTTCCCCCTCTCTCTCTCACACCCATAAGCATGTACTAATGTATAAACCAACAAGCATACATTCACACCAAAAACCAAAAGGGGATAGGTATGTTTCACTTTGACTCAAGAACTAGAATATGATGATAAATAAATAAATAAAAACACTTTTTTAACCAATCAAAAACACTTCTTCTAGCTAGTGGAATCTTCCTTTCTATTGGTTAATTTTTTATTACAATTTGGTTGTATTTATTTGCTCTATTGTAAATTGCTAAAAAAAGGAAAACCCACCTTTTCAAGCAACATAAAAATATTTCATAAACAATGGCATCATTTTCTTGCCAAACTTTATTTATTTCCATATCAATCAACACCTTTTGTTTTTAACCAATATTTTTTTGTCCAATTCTTTTGGAATCTTCTTTACTCAATCACCCTCCTCATTCATATTCTTTGCTTCATTATTTTTCATTAATTCAGTACATATCTTGCACCAAACCAATTATCAAACTCTGACATGAAAAATTTGGCTGCTAGTGTTTTGTTATAACAGTGTAACAGAAACTTTGACCAAGCTTTTTCTTTTATATACTTTTTATTTATTTTTTGAAAAGTATATTGATTTTATATCTATTATTTATGTATGAGTAGGAGCTAAGGTGGCAGTGTTAGGGAAATTCATTAATGGCCGATTTGATGGGATCACGGGCATACTGCTGCTTCAAGTGCCAGAACCTTGTTGCTTTCCATGATGATATTGTTTCCAAAGATTTTCAGGTGAACTTTTCTCTTGCAATTTTGACTTTTTCTTCATCTTTATGCTAGATTTCTATATTGAAAATGGTTCATCCATACAAATGAAGATGGGTATGGTGTTGCAACTGTAGAAACCATTAGATTTAGAGAGAAAATCTATCTAGATCAAATGGTTCCTAGAGTTGCGTTGCTTTACCGATGTCGTGGATGATCCAATTTCATTCCTCTATATCCATTAGAAGAACTTTTTTTGGGTTTAGAATAGAACCGGTGAAGAACAAGACTTTGAAGTTTACATGTTGAGATAAAGATTCAGCTTTATATAATATTAATAACTAAACCCAAACTTTAAACCATGATGAAAGCTTTTCAAACATGATCCTGAAATTAATTTCACTTGTCTCAATGGAATCATTTCATTTCATTTCAAATCATATATTATAAATTATGGTTAATGAGCTTCAATTAAGGTCGAATCGATGGAACAAACTGAGTTCAGTCCCTAACTAAAACAATCATTGGTCAAACTTTACTTACTTTGTGTCTGAACTTCAAATTAGGTCCATTTCCCATAAGAACCGGAGGGTTAAAACGAAAAATTATACTACCAATTTTCATTCAAATTTGCTTGTAACATGTGATACTATTGTTGATAGTTTTGTTGTTATCTTCTGCTGAAATGAATTAATTTGATGAATATTAATTGGACAAGAGGGTGGTTGATGAAGATATTTGAAGTTTCTTTTTAACCTCAAAGATTTTCAAAGGTTATGTTTAACAGGCAAGCAATGGAAGAGCTTTTCTGTTTTCTCATGCAATGAACATATTTTTGGGACCAAAAGAAGATAGACAGCTTATGACTGGTCTTCACACAGTTGCTGATGTTTATTGTTCTGATTGTGGAGAGGAACTTGGTTGGAAATACCTTAAAGCTTATGAGGAAACACAGAAGTATAAGGAAGGAAAATGTGTGCTTGAGAAGTTTAAGATTGTTTTGGGAAATGGGTAGCTAACAAAATTGATTTTAACATTAATTGTTCATTGGGGAATTCCACAAGTACAACATTAGTATAATTGTGAATTTTGTGTCTTTGTAAATGTTGCTTGATCAGGGGAAAAAACTTGATTTTATTCACTCAAAAAAATTGGAAAATCAAATAAGTTGTCAAAAAATATGATTATCATCTTCCACTAGTGTTAATTGTTGAATGGTCCTTGTTCATATTGTACAAAAGATTCTTTTCAAGAAAATTACAGATATCTTTATTAGCCTTGTACAGAGAAGGCTTGTTGTTTTATACTTTTTATCAGTTAGAGTGTCAGATACTGATTAGATTGCCTATATCTTTTGAGAGCATTATTTATGTAAAACTGAAATTTCATTTGATATTAGAAATTTTGGCACATTTCAATTTCATTTAAGCAGATAAAAACCAAACATTGAACCTTTGGCATATCACAATGTTCACTCTTTCACTGTGATTTCTTAGGAATTACGGTAAGTTTGACGAAACCATGGTAACAACTTCATTTTGCTGAAACTTTAAGTGTAACTCTTGCCAAAACTATGGTGGCATATTAGGATTTGCCAAATTCATTGTCAATCCAAACACGCACTTTTAAGATGCCAAACCAGTTACAATGCAGTTTTTATGCAGATTATTGTAGATTAGAGGCTGGTAGTAAGCTTTTCTATAAAAATTTGCTCTTACAATAACTATTACATATGTAAGAAAACAATACTATATGATTTGTTATTATTGTGGAACAATGGTGTGGTTTCTACCGGAGAGAAGTGTGTCATATGATCTGCGGTGGACGGATGCTTGAAAATTGTTCCAAACTTTAACAACAATCGTTATCGTTCTCTATAAGCAGAACCTCGTGATATTATTCATCTCATCCGCATGACTGAGACGGCAACTCAATTGGTGCTGGTTCAGATGAAAACATGAAAAAGCAAATATATGTATTGTGTCACTGTCTCATCCGTGAGAACGTAAGGACCTTGAACTTCTACTAAAAAGTGACCATATTAGCTGTCGTCGATTTCTTGATCAATTCGCAAGTATCGGTCCACGGTGGACACCTGCCCCGCCCTATTAAACTGAGAAACTGATGTTTGCTGAGCTTTTTCATGACAAGTCAGTTGTTCATTGGTAAAAGACAGAATTTGTCAGTGTTGGCTCTCTTCATAGTACACTACAAACTGTTGTCCAATTGTGAAGCTAGCAGCAGAACTCTCTGAACTAATCTTGAAGTATTTATTTGAAGACAACACTCATTTTTGTTCTTTGGTCAAGAAAGACACTAAACAATTTACATAAATAAATAAAATTAGAAAGAGAAAGAAAGAACATCGATTAAGCCTCTATTTGGAACAGCAGTGGTATGAGGCCTGAACACGCGTCTCTCAAACTTTACAAATTGCGGCTTCACTTTTTCACGTCCGAAGGCCTTATAAACGTGCGGTGGTGGCAAAAAGAATGGAAACCAAACGTACACTAATATGATCTCTATTTCAATATTCTGAACTTTGTTGAAGTTTTATAAAATCGCAAAGGTTAACAGCAGTCAAGACTTACTAGGCCAACCAGAATGGGGCATGTAATAGCATGTTGAATTATCTTAGCAGTACATTTCTTAATCTTTTATCAGATAAAATTCATGAGTCCTACTAAATTTATGTAAGGCTTACATGCATGAGTAAGTAAAACAAAATCAATGCATACGTCAATTTGTTTGACTTACTTTTTTTTATAATTAAGAAGAGAGGGACATAGAGAGTAACAAGTAACATTTATCGATCAACAAAAACATTCATGAATTTCGTCCTAATAATAAATAGCTTTCTCCAACCAACAAGTGGATGTAAGAATTCCAGCATTAGTATTATATTGCTTTTATACAATAGATGATTAATCTCATGTCACGGATTTGAGTGATTAGTTGTTCTTAAGAAAGCTCATATGTCTATGTTTCAAACGACATATCCAACCCTCCATGTTGTGTGCTGATTATGTTTGCCACATTTACCTTATTTATTGTATTTGTCCGGACTTGCTTAAATTAACAAATAATTACTACTGATTGGCTTTCAACAATTCTCTTTGATTTAAAAACAATGTTGGTTGTCAGGATACCATTGCATTGAAAGTAGGTACAATGTCTTATATTATCGGATTTGGTTTGAGTGCAAGTTCACTAAAATATGAACGGAAAAAAGTTATTGACGATTTATTACGATTAATGCATATGTTGTTATTTATGTAATTTATTTCATCAAAATTTTTAGTCTTACTTACTTCAAAAATATAAAACAATTTGCCCACTAATAATTCAACCCTAGAGACATAGATTTCTTTCATACCGGTAGGTAGTACTTCAAGAAGTTTATCTCCAATTTGATTAGACTTTCTGTTCCTACTAATTAGAACTATATTTGAGAGTTTTTTAATTAGTCTATAAGCAAATTTTATCAGAGATGTATTGACTTAGATTTTAAGAGATTATTTTGGTATAGAAAGTCTTATGAATTTTAAAATACTTTGTACAAATTTATTGACATTTAAGATTTTTTTAAAAGACTTTTTACGATTAAAATTGTATAGTTTATTATATTTTGATGGACTTATAAGAAAGATTGTGGCCACTACTTTAGGTCTTTGAATGCCTTGGTACTAATAAATACCTTGGTCTACCATCGATGGTAAGGAGGAATAAGAAACAACTCTGATGTTTGAAGGAAAGACTTTGGAGTAAAATTCAGAGTTGGTCAGACAAACATTTTTCAAGGGCAGGAAATCCTAGTAAGATCAGTTGCTCAGACCATTCCAATGTATTGTATGAGCACACTATGAGGTGTAGAACGGAACTAGTTGACTTGGTTGGAAGAAATTTAGAGTCGTGTTATTTAAACAATCATTTTAATGATAATTTATGAGACAACTATTGATTTACAAAGAAAATAAAATATTGATACAAAAATCAAAACAACAGAGAGAAAAAATGAAAACTTAATGTGAAAGCAACGCAGAAAAAGTGGAGAATTTAAACAAAATAATAGTTTGGGAGGAACCGTAGGATTAGAGGACCAAGTAGCTCTGTCAATCTAGCATCATTCATGGTATGGAAGATTTGAGGGTAAGCCATCTTATTGGCAATGTAAATATGGAACTGAAAAACACTGCTTACAATACTCCAACAATCTCCCACTTCAACACCATAATATAAATAAAAGTATATTTCAAATTGATTACACAATGTGATCACACTAAAGACATCATAATTGATCAAACACTTTCAACACATAACCCGGATAAGATTATAAGCATTGTGACATCATATTTTTACCAATTAGAGAACATTAGGCCAAAGTTGAAGTTAACTAAGAATCACATAAGAAGCATTGTTCTCCTGATTAAAACCATGACATACTCATATACGTATGAAAAAATATATGTTTAAAGTTTTTTTTTTTTTAAAGATATCAACCACTTAAATGATTTTGTGGGAGATAAAAAAAGCACTAAAATAGATCCAGTAATTTAAATTATTAGTCATTAGCTTACTTCTGGTGATATCTTGGGTAAAAAACAAAAGTCTTGGTAACAAGTGTCACTAATGTATATTTTAAGGATCTCACCTTAAGAAATTGCTAATTAAAAAAGTCATCTAATTCAATTTTCAACACATTAGATACATAATTTTTATAAAAAATATTTATGGTCCGTATGAGTCTAGTGTACAATTGTATGAGTATAAATTTATATCTCGTTATCTTCGTCGATCATTCGTAAACACTGAATAATTAACATTATAATAAACAAAGAAAAATATTATACCTACCCAATTTTTGCACTTTTTTCTTTTTCTCGTGTGAAAAATGCAATTTCTTCCAACTCAAAATAGACCTTTTCACATCTCTAAATTGAAATTGCATCGAACTAGTTCTCTTTCACGTTTGAATATAGTAACATATAATCAATTAACAACTTGAGCCATACACTTAAAAAATTGTAAAATCCAATTTTCTACTTTCATGTGTGGATACAGAACACCTTGTAACTCATTAGTGACAACCTACTTTGAAAAACTTGTCGAATTTTTCAATAGATATTTTCACCAAGAGAAATGTCGGGGATATATTCTCTAACACACTCTTTCGATATATTCCAACACCTATCTCCAAGCTTATCGCCACCATCATTCTTCTTCAATAAGATTCGAGTGTGTTGAGAGTGTGTGGCCATAGCATTTCTCTTTTCACCAATATTATAATTTGGACCAATCATCAAGCTGACATATATATATATAATTGAACCAACCAACGTGTCACCTATTGAACGGCTTATATTACATTTTAAAATTTTTCATTACTTGTAAATTTCATTCCAAAAAAGTCTATACCACACTTTTTTTTAAGGGAATGTACCACACTTAAAATTTATACTTTACTACAATACGCATTCAACAATTTATTTTCAACCATGTGATTATAAAGACATAGACTAATAGACGATATATTATTGTAGAAGATAATCAAGAAATGACTAATATGGAATTGGATTTTTCGTGGTAAATACATGACACATTCATTGATCTCAACCGTACAACTATTTTCTAAACAGTGGATCTAGGAACCGATCCATGAATATATATAAGAAAGCAACTAAAAGACTAAAATCATTGTCATCAATGATGCACTTATCTATTGCCATAAAAAGTGTGACATTGTTTGGAATAACTTATGAAAACAGTTCATACTTGTTCATAGCTTAAAAAACACTTTAAGCTTATTTTTATAAACTTTCTAAGATATCTTATGAAAATAATTTATAGGAAAAAAATAGTTTTATTTTGTTTTATCTTTATCATAAAGATAACTTATATACAAGTGTTTATCATTATAAATATTTATGTTATAATCTTCAAAATAAGCTGATTATCCAAACAAAACCTAATTCAGAAAAATATTATTAATAAAACCAAAAGTAGGAAAAATGATTGTGAAAAACAAAACGTTACCCACGTGAAAAGGATGCTCAAGTTTTGTCGGGCAATAGTTTAAAAAATAATAATTACTACTATGACAATTGGCCTATATTTTTCTTTTAGGAGACAATTGGCGTGTACATATAATATTCACACACACAAAAATTGGCTTATCTATATAACAAGAAAAATACTAAAAATGTCTGTAAGACATTTAAGACAATAAATACAACAATATTATGTTAGAAAATGATGTATTCAACTTTTAAATATTTAAAATTATTCTTTTTTCTATACAAAAAGTCTATTTTTAACTCTCTTAACCATTGTCCGTGTTGGAGAAAATTTGTTAACATAATTTATATAATTTATATATATATATATATATATATATATATATATATATATATATATATATATATATA
>Ga0099826_10003790_pt1 | contig 10407 bp, 5 predicted proteins | sample Mtrugardesep15_FD_76830 | JGI IMG/M metagenome (GOLD analysis project Ga0099826, IMG submission 76830) | Root nodule microbial communities of legume samples collected from California, USA - M. trunc garden sep15 | ecosystem: Host-associated > Plants > Roots > Nodule | place: USA: California...
AGGTGCAACCCTAGATTAGTTACTTAGGTTGTGACAGGACCTAACATTGCTATCACTAACTGGATGCTTATATCTTGATATTTATATCTTATTACTGATAACTATCTGTCTAGGAATTAAGTGATTATTAACTAGTCAAAGATACCATAGGAATTGTTGACCCTAGCGTAGGCACCCGGTGACGAAAACTCGTTGGGTCGTGTGGAACATTACCAAAGCTGGGAATTATCTGGTTAGTAATTAGGGAAACAAGCACCTAGCTGTCCGGCTTAAAGCTATAACTTAGTAAGACCATAATCTTGAAACCCTTAGTAAGGTAGACGTAGATCAGAGCTGCCCGTTTGTAGAACTACTAAGTGAGCGTAGAGAGCATGTTCTATGAGTGTCCTAAGATTTATAGATGGGCAGACCTAAGGTAACCTTCGCCTTCTTTGCCTTGGGAAACACTGGAAAGCCAATATAAAGTTTATGTTTCTATTACCTTTGAATTAGCAAGACCCCGCACGTAAGGATCATCGTGCGATTAGCAGATGCAGTCATCAATCGGAGGGAAATGCCTAACTAGGTACCCAGTGGCTAAAACCCATTGGGTCAAGTGGTTCCCTACCTATTAGGAAACTCCCAACAAGCTTATAATTTATATAGTCTTGTACCGAGATAAATAAACGCGACATTTAGATTACTTATGTCGCGTCATTTTTTAGAGATCATCGCTATTTAATTAGCTTGGACTCACTATTTTTATTCACGACTTGAACATTTAATTTTTAAAGGAAAATGGGAAAAAGTACTAAATTACCATTTTTAAAGAGATTAGGGCTCGGGGATTATTTATATTTATGGGAAGCTCTTGATTTTATTCATTTTATGTGCTATAATTTAGTTGCTTTAGAAGATGGAGTTAAGGAAAGAGTAGTGATTAAAAGAATAAGAGGATTGTTTTTATTTATATTTTTTATTGATTTGGAATGAAACACAAATGTGTACAGGGATCCAAAACCATGTATTTACAGATGATCTACAAAATAGAAAACACAATTAAACAAACATACAAAATAACATATGATCTTTGGACATTTTTAAAAGGTTTAATTGCAGTTTTAACCCCCTTAGAGAAGTAGAATGATACATAGCTCCTATAAACCAACCATGTATGGCAACCAATTTATGTTTGTCTAGTATACACAGTTTAATTATCAGAAATATTGTTCCTGCAATGTCCATTGTTTTATTTAGTTCAACCAATGTAATTGACATGTTCAAAGGATTTATGTCTTTCTATGCAAGTGTCTCTCAAGTTCTAATTTTCTTTCTTGTAGTTTTGTGCACAAGAAGAAAGTATTAGTTAATTATCTTTGTCTTTCTCGCTAATGCAGCGATCTTGTCCTGCTAAATTTTTTGTACAAACTAGTTTTTTGCAGGATGTTTATCAAAATCCAGCATTCATCACTAGCGAGGCACATTCACCTCTTTTTCAGAATGATGGCTATTATTCATTTTCTCATCGCAATCTTCTTCACCAACGACATTATTCGCATATGAAGTATTTCTCTTTGGCTTAGATCCAGGAGGGAAACCATGCTTCTTAAAACAAATTTCGACAGGGTGGCCAATTCTACCACAGTAAAACTAAATTAAAATTCTAAGAATCATTTAAAACAAACAAAATAAACTAATATTCATCAACTGCATTCCGATAAAGTTCAATTAAAATATGCATCCATTCTGTTTATGTATACATGCTTAAACATGGGAACTCTTGGGAAGATACCGATTAAATAAGCTACTTTAGTTCACATGGGGACATACAAAACAAAATGCACCAAATAAGAGATAAAACTAAATTGTCGAAAAATAAATATGCCAATGTTCAGATGTGAAACACCAAAAGTAAAGTTAACAACCAAATTCTCATTATCATCTCAGTAGCAATGCAATGTATAAAGAGATTAAACAAGTGAACAACCGAATTTGCAAATAGACAAAGATACACTCCAGATTAAAAGACTTTAGTAATTTTTCGTCATTCCATCAACCTCTTCCTGTAGAGTGTATGAGGTGTCACGTTAGCTAGAGTTATGACATAATGATGAAAATTTCTGACTTTAAAATTGTCAGTAAGGTTGAGGGACGTGAGGTTAGGGAACCTTGGTAGAAGGAATGGGCCGGTTTCATTGGAGATTGTGGCAGAGAATAGGAGACAGTTGGTGATGGAGAGAAAAGGTTTGGACACGAGGGAGAGAGACTTCAAAGCAGGGTTGCCGCCATTGACGAGTTTGATGATGTACTCCCATAGCTCATCGGGTAAATACGAACATGTTACCACCATTGTTTTGCGAACCTTCTATTTGGATGAAGCTGCTGCAGCTGTTATCTCTAACTCAGTTCACTATATTCAGCCCTAATTCATAAACAGATTTCCCATAAATATATGAAAATTGCTCTTCTCCCATCCCAAATTGCTCCCTCCCATACAAAATGGCGAAAATACCCCACGTGACTTAAGTGGTTCAGGTCTTAGACCCAATGTGACCGTGATCCCCAATCATCATCCACAAGTTTAATCATAGTTCACCATCTAAAGCAAAAGCAAATATTGAAAGACAACCAACGTGAGTTAACTCACGTTGGGGTTCAGTGAGTTTTCAACTTGAATTAAGTCACGTAGGTTGTGTTTCAATGTGACATAAGTCACATTGAGTTTAACGCATGCGTGACTTCATTCACATGGGAGTGTTTTCGTCAGTTTGTTTGGAAGGGAGCAATTTCAGATGAGAGATTTCAAAAGAAAAAAAAAAAAAAGAGCAATTTTCTAGATATATTTGCAATGGGATGGTGCCCCTTTTTTTTAATGATTTTTAGAGTTTTTCGTTTTTTGTTATAATTCAAATCTTTTTATTTACACCCTAAATTTTCGGTTACACACAAATTTCATTAAAATTAATCAATAATACTAAAATTGTCCTAGTGCATCTAATTTTTCAAAATCCATTTTCGTCTCTTACTCTAAATCGTCATCTGCTTTCTTACAAACATTCATGTATGTGTGATCAATCTTAATGAAATTTTGTTTCTTCAGTGATCATTTTATGAGTTTTCATGTTTTTTCTTCATTTTATTTTTGTTGCTTTGTGTTTGGAAATTGTTCTTTCATTATTTTCAATTTCATGTTTTTCTTCGATTTTAGAGGTATAATATAAGCTCAATTTACATACATTATTGTAAACTCTGTTTACATGACTTATGTAAACTCATATTACGTATATTGTCGTAAAATTTGTTTACATGACTTACGTAAACTCAGTTAGACTCGTATTTTCTTTCTTCCGTTTGAATTGAGTTGTTTATTGTATACTGTATGTAAACTCAATTTACATACGCTACTGTAAACTCAGTTTACATGACATAAATAAACTGAGTTTATGTAGACTCATTTCATTTGATAATGCAATAGACGATTTATTTTAGTTATTTTTGAATGTAACCATTTTTTTAGGGTGTGACTAGAAAAATTTGAACTTAAGACACTCTATTGTGTTGTTGCCTACTCTTCAATAGTTCTCATTGTTACAACCTAACGATTTGGTTGTGAGGACATTTTATATGAAATTCAGAGCTTGATTTCAGGTCACCACACTTCTGCCTCCCTTTTTTGACAAAAAAAATAAACGATATTCTTTCATCATTCATTCATATTGATAGAGTACATTGATACAATACAAATTTGCTAAAACCAAAAAAGAATAATCCGCGAACAAACATACAGCATCCATGTTAATAGCATTTGATCTTAAGGAAGGGGTGAAGGAGGTGATGCAAGTTGGTTTAAGGAAAGAGTGGGTTGAATTATTGGTAACTGTGAGAGTACATCACTTTGGTGTGACCCTTAGCTAGATGACGATAGTTTGTGGGTTAGGTTTAGGCGTCTTTTTTATTTATGTGTTAATAAAGATGTTACGATAGCGGAGATGAAGAGGCTAGGGTGGGGGTGGATGGGTCAGGGTGGCAATGGAGAAGGTTTCTCTTTGTTTGGGAGAGGAAGCAATTCAATGAATGTATTTCTTTGTTAGTTAATTTATTTATTTTTGCACAACAATGATGTGGATAGTTGGGTTTGGCCACCCAAGCTCTCATAACTACACTTTCAAAGATGTGTATCATTTAATATCTCGTACCAGGCATCATATAATTAGTTTTCATTCTTATATTATTTGGAACAAAGCACTCTAAAGGTGCCACCCTTTGCTTGGCGAGTACTTAACAACAGGGTTCCAACAAAAGATAATTTATTTCATCGTGGGATGGTGCTTCTTAGATCAACTAATTGTGTTGAAGGATGCAGTAACGAAGAATCAATTAACTCTTTATTCTTAGGTTTGCAATTTTTTGGAAGTATTTGGCATTCCATTTATCGGTTGTTAGGTATATCAACGGCTACCCCAATTGATTTCGTGGAGCATGCACAACAGTTTGAGGGTTCTTTTGGTTTTAGAAAAGCAAATTGTTTGGGTCTTCAAGTTATTTGGTTGGCAAATATCTGGGTGGTGTGGAAGGAACTCAATGCAAGGTCTTTCTGTAATACAAACCTTCCATTGGACCAATTACTTCAGTGTATTAAATTTCATTATTTGTTGTGGTTGAAATTGCATAACTCTCACAAAAAAATCGTGAATACCACGCATGGTGGTCCAACCCTTTTAGGCACTCCTTGTGCGTTAAAGGGAGGTTCAATCTATTATAAATTTTGACTTCTTCAAAAAAAAACATTAGTTATAAAAATAAAGGAGCAGTAAGTGATATACTAAATCAATAAAATACTTTTATGATCACAATGATTTGGACACAGCGTTTGGCCACACACACCGAAATACATATTATTTAATTATTTTAAAAATACACATTTTTTTCGATTAAGTATTTTAAAAATAAACATTATTTAATCCTTTTCATTTTCTAGCCTTTTCTAATTATGTGATTATGTTGAAATATTGCGACTAAATGGTTGTGACCACCCAAGTCTTCCCAACTACATCAATACAATGAGAACAAAGAAATAGGCTAAAAAATTGAATATCCTTTGGTTTTGTTTGCGAGTTTAGAGGAGAGAGGGGCTTTGTGGGGAGGGGGATAGAGAAAAATAATATAGAGAAAATTTAAATTTTTTTAAAGAATGTTTTTGCAAAGAACGACAAATGAATACTTATGCTTTAAGAAATTTTTTAATTTTGAGAATATTATAACAATATAGATTGAATTTAAAGATTTCATACAAACACTTGAAAACCCTTCAAAAAAAATTCCGATGCAATTTAAATTATGAAGAAAAATAAACCTCCCATGGCACTCCTATTTCAAAGTGCTCTACTCCTTCTGCTTGTTCCTTCCTTTTTTCCAAAGTCCTCCCCACCCCTCAAAACTCGCAAACAAAACCACCAATGTATTACCATTTGGTAAGCTAACAGGAATAATTGGTTAGTATATTTTGAAAATATAAGAATAAAACCAATTCAACATGATGTACAAATATGATTGGATGCACTAGAATCTGTTTTCCATACTTGACTACCTCTGTGTTCTACAAGAAACAGTTCTGCTATAACAGTATTAGTTTTCTGTTGAAGGTTGATAATAATCATACATTAATCTAGTGAGACAAGTTCAGCTCTTTCTTCATCCATTTAAAAGAATGATTACTACTATCCATTTTCTCATCACAATCTTTGCAGCTGACTTGGCATGCTTCTTAAAGCAAGTTTCTATAGTGTGGCAACGGTAAAAGTCAGAAGCACGTAAATTAGTGGAAGTTTATATCGATATTGAAAGAGAAACTATAACAAACAAAAGTGCCTCCAATGGAACAAATTTAGTAATATTTTATGCTACCTGACGTTTGGCTCTATTGAAAACAGTAACTGTGAAAGTAATTGAATGTTGATGAAGAAATCACAACAAACAATACACATAAGTCAGAAGCCAAGAAATAACCCGAGGAAATTATCATTTAGTTTTATTTTTTGGTAAGCAATTACTCTTTGTTTCTTGGCTAAGTTTTATTTCCTTGGTAGTTAAGTAACTTTGTGGCTAAGTTACTTAATTGTTAAGAAACTTGAGTCTTGAATGACACCATCTTCTCACCTTAAAATTTTCTCATAAAAACATGGTTAATTAAGTTTTTTTTTCCCTATTAAAATTTTAAATTTTGTTTTTTATCCCTCTAAAACTTTTTACGAAATTTTGGTCCCCAAATGTTTTCACACAACTTTTGATCTCTAATTTTAAGTCAACCCATGTATACCTTTCACAATTTTTTATGATTTTTTACAGAGATGTTTAGAATATTATAAAAATTTCTTCCAAAAAAAATTAGAGTTTTTTAACAAAACATGAATTAAATATGAATTTCGCAAGATACTAAACATGAATGTAAAATAATCAAAGGATACACATGAATTTACTTAAAAGCAGAGACCAAAAGTCATAATAAAAAGAGAAATGTTCTTTACCCAACACAAATTGCTCGCTCCCAACTGAAAAGATGAAAATACCCCTACACATGTTAAGTCACGCTAGTGTAAATTTTGCCTAAGTTAAGACATGTTGCATGAAAAATTTGAGATTAAAACTTGGTGAAAAATTTTAGGAGGATCAAAAACAAAATTTGAGATTTTTATAGAGATCAAAAGTCTTATTTAACCCTAAAATAAATTACTCTAAGGTTACGTTGCTTTAAGTAAACAACAATGATAAATAGATATCCTTTATTTTCTTACACACATTCAACATCATTTTCTCTTTATGTTTCTCCTCCTATCACATTGACAAACTATTCTCATTTTCTCTTTGGAAATTATTTTTAGCTTAGTACATTTTACAGTTATTGCAACTTTGCAAGCTAATGCTTTATAATTGTAAGAATATCATTATAAATAGCAAAGCAATTGCACATTCCCTTATCCCATATCCAATTTGTAAAGATCAGAATGATTCACACTATTCTCTTCTTTTTTGCTCTTCTCTCATCATACACCTCTTATGCTGATGATTTATGTGTAGCAAACTTACTGCTCCCAAACACCCCTTCAGGCTATCCATGCAAGTCAGAAACAAATGTAACAGTGAATGATTTTGTGTTCTCTGGCTTAGTACCTGGAAGCACAATAAACCCTTTTAATTTTGCAATAACCGCTGCATTTGTCAATAGTTTACCAGGTCTTAACGGACTTGGTATCTCTGCAGCAAGAGCAGATTTCGGTATAAATGGAAGTGTTCCAGTGCACACTCATGATGCAACTGAATTACTTATCGTTGTTGAAGGTCAAATTACTGCTGGATTTATTACTCGAACAAAAGTTTATTCGAAAACTGTTAAACCTGGTGATGTTATAGTTTTTCCGAAAGGACTATTGCATTTTGTAGTTAACTCTGGTGTTGGAAAAGCTGTTGCTTTTGTTGCTTTTAGTAGCTCAAATCCTAGCACTCAAATACTTGATACTCTATTATTTGGAAACAATTTATCAACTTCCATAATTGCAGAGACTACTTTACTTGATGTGTCACAGATTCTGAAACTGAAGACTCAGTTTAACGGCACTGGCTAGAATTGCTTATGAATCCAATTCTATGTTTGTTCTAAATTAAGTTATGTATGTGTTTCGTTTGTGTATTTATGTCAATTTTCATTTTCAATAACACAAGAGAATAGCAAGGTTCTTAATTTTGTATATTATATTTATATCAATGGTTTCTCTTTTTACCAATAATTTGCATGTCATCAAGACTCGATACATATAACAGCATCGTGCAATTTTTATTTTTTGAGTTATCGTGTTATAGGTTGAAAAATTTCACCTCCATTTAGTCGGAATTAATCTCGGATGAGGAACCTGTGGGGCAAATCAATAAGGTGGGTTCTTCCTTTCCAACCGAATTTTCTTCATACGCAAGAGTCAGACATCGAACCACGGACCACTTGCTTAAGGGGGTCCAAATCCTTTATCACTTGGACCAATCCAATATTGATAGCAATATGCAATCTAATTTAAAGAAACTTTTGCATTGCTTGCATATCTATAGGAATGTTGATTCCCTACCGCATGCTGCTCCATAATTTGAATAGAGGCAAAATTACGAATCTCAACTACTACTCTACTAGAACATAATTTTGTCAAGGAGACGAAGTTATAAGTTAACAGTTTCTACACATATCAGGTGAAGAAAAACGAGCGAAGAGGATATAACCACATGAAGCTTAATCGTGCAACCAGAACTAAAGGAACTAATTAGGTTCATAATCATTAACTAAATTCAATATATTTGGTGAAGCCATTTTCAATAGTACTTCAATGAAATCATAATAAGTGAAGTTTGAAACCACTATATCTTTTCTTGGAAGTGTAGAAGCATTTTAAGTTATAACTCTTCTACAACTTGAGAAAGGATATAAAGGTTCTTTCATATAGCAAGATGCAATCAAAAACATAAAAAATCAGTTTTAATTTTGAATACAGAAGAGATGCTAATTTTAAGCTGCTACTAGTAACCAAAAAAAAATAAAAAATTAAGCTGCTACTAAAGATATAAAAGGAAATCATGTTAATGAATAATTTTGTATTTGGACTTTATACACAATAATTGAATAAAGCTTGACTTGAAGCATAGTATGTAAAAACCAACTATTCCCCCAAAAAAAAAACCTACTAATAATTTTTTTTAACTAAGATATCACTTACACACAACTACAAAGATTAATCTTTTAAGGTAATTGAGATTCATTTAAAAAGTTGAATCAAATAATTAAGAGACTCAAATATCTACCACTTATGTCATACCATGTTAGTATGTATTGTATTATATTAACACTATCTTCAGGTGTACTAGTTAACATTTTCCTAAATAAACAAAGGATACAAAAATACATCCTATGAAATGCTAGGAATCAATTAACCGAAATAAACTTTATTCAAAAAAAAATTAACCGAAATAAACTATTCCTCATCAAATGCATTTAGATGGAGTCCAATTAAAATATGTATCCCATGTGTTCATGTATGTTACATATACAGGCTTAGATGCTTTTCTACACATAATTTGCATCCAAGGAGTAGTACCATTTAAAGATTCTGCAGTATTTTTTACTTTTAAGCTCTTCAAGCTGTGAAAGTTATTGACTGTTGATGAAGAAATCGTAACAAACAATACACGTGCAAGAAGAGATCAATTGGTTCATGCATTGCATTGCGCTAAAAAATCTTGCAAGAAGCCAAGAACTATTTCAATGCTTCATCATCGTTTGAATTTTTTTAGGACTTGTAAAATTTTTGTTTGTAAGCATTAAAATCTTGTCTGAATCTTAATTTTTCATAATCTTAATCTTAAAATATCATTCACCTTTTTTATTACATTGGTACGAAGTTTCAACCATCATTTATCGATGACTAATCTATAGCGAAGAATCTTTAAGAAATATAAGATAGATTATTTTGTTTCAACCGGATTTTCTTTGTATGCAAGAGTTAGAAATCAAACATGTGACCCATTGTTTAAGGAGTTCAATGACCTTATTTATTGACTTACTTAAATTTACCTGCACAGATACATTTTGTGAGATTGTTTGAAAAAAAACACATATAAATTACACAACTTATGACATTTTTCTTTTTTTTTCAACTCATTTTCATAAATTTTCCAAGATAGCTTACGACAAAGAACTTATAGCATATACAAAAATAATTTAATTTAACTTTATCTTTTGCTATCAAAATTGCTTATATAAACTTATACTTAACGGATGTTTAGATAAGCCTTTGTCAAAGCAACTGCGTTCCAATACACTTAAACGTTAAAAATATGAAGTTAATTTTTGCGTTAATATGATTTTGAATAAATCAGATGTCATTACATCAATCTATACATACGATTAAGCAATTATCAAGATAAGTGTTTGTGACTTAAATATAAGATGTAAATAAGTTGTTTCTTCTAAATGAACTCAATTTTTTTATCATTTGAAAATTTCATTTCAATGATATAGAAATGAGTTGTGTTATTTGAACAGCCATTTGATAGACAACCCTTAGACAGCCATAATTTTATAAAAGAAAAGAGGTATTGACACAAAAACCAAAGCAATTGAGAGAGAAAGTAAAAATATGATATGAATATAAGAAAAAAAGTTATCACAAGAGTTGTTAAAAAGTGGTCGTACAAATATCACTTCTACATAGAAATATATAAATGAAATGAAATTATTAAAATACTATATGGTTGGTTAAAAAACTTACCTACTTGCAATATTATATTCTTTTTTGGTTTTATTCATTTGAGAGAGAGAGAGAGAGAAAGAGGACAAAGAAATCGAAGAAGAAGAAGAATCCAAAAGCAATCCCATCTCTTCACATCAAACCTGAA
>Ga0099826_10003791_pt1 | contig 10407 bp, 8 predicted proteins | sample Mtrugardesep15_FD_76830 | JGI IMG/M metagenome (GOLD analysis project Ga0099826, IMG submission 76830) | Root nodule microbial communities of legume samples collected from California, USA - M. trunc garden sep15 | ecosystem: Host-associated > Plants > Roots > Nodule | place: USA: California...
CGTTGTGGCGAGTTGGGATCTACTCGCCAGGCGACTAAAAACACTCGTTGTGGCGAGTTGGAAACTACTCGCCTTGCGACCAAGAACATTCGTTGGGCGAGCGATGACATCTGCTCACTAGGCGAGTTCGAGCACTCGCTGTGGTGAGCGACGACAGAAAGGTCTGCGAACAGACCTCTGTTCTCACTCCAAAACCCTAATTTTGACAACCCCAAAATTGATAGGAAACATTACCTACTATTATTCTACAACCTATACATCACTTGCTCACGTTAATTGATGGAATTACCTATACTTTCAACAATCTAATTGAATTTAAACCTAATTCCTATAATCTCAAAACTCAACAACAACAACAAAAACATGATTAGACCCTTTATAGAATCACTGAAAACAATCCCAACATAGACTCGTCTTGTCTGAAATGTGATCTTGTTCTTGTGGGACTCTCTTTGTTTCCAATGATAATATCCTCATGATGTGAAGACTTGTACTTGAAAGTATTCTTGAATTGATTAGCTTGCTGAGAACCATCTTGTTCTTCATTAGAAGCTTCTTCATTAAGTGCTTCTGGAGTGGGTTTAGCTTCTGGACTTTCTTCAGACTCTGGAGTTTGATCAGGTTCTGAAGTATCATCAGACACCCCTATATCTGCAAAACTTTCAACTAGCTCTGGAATTTCACTTCTAGGCTCTTTTTCATCAAATTTGATGTGCATTGATTCTTTAACACATTGTGTTTCTGAATTATACACTTTGTATCCCTTTGACCTTTCAGAGTAACATAGAAAGATTCCTCTTTGGGCCTTGGCATCAAATTTCTTTAGGTAGACCTTATTATTTAGAATGTAACATGTACATCCAAATTATTGAAAGTAAGAGATATTAGGTCTTTTTCCTTTAAAGATTTCATACGATGTTTTGTTCAATATAGGTCTAATATAGATTATATTTCGAACATAACATGTTGTGTTTACAACTTCTGCCCAGAAATGTTTAGCCAAATTATTTTCATGAATCATGGTTCTAACCATTTCTTGTAAAGATCTATTCTTTCTCTCTACAACCCCATTTTGTTATGGAGTTCTAGGAGAAGAGAATTCATGGATGATTCCATGTTTTAAACAAAAAGTTTCAAATGACTCATTTTCGAATTCTCCTCCATGATCACTTCTGACCTTTAAAATTTTCATCTCTTTTTCAGACTGTATTTAAGTGCAGAAGTTGCTAAACACATCATATGAATCATCTTTAGTTCTAAGGAATTTAACCCAAGTCCATCTACTATAATCATCACTAATGACTAATCCATATTTACTTCCATATATAGATGCAGTGCTAACTGGTTGAAACAAATCAATATTGAGTAGTTCTAAGGGTCTAGAGGTTGAAACGATGTCTTTAGTTTTAAAAGATGATTTAACAATTTTCCCTTTTTGGCATGCACTACAGAGTGCATCTGAATGATAATCAATGTCTGGTAAGCCTCTGACCAGTTGTAACTTACTAAGCTTAGATATTAATCTTCAGTTAGCATGTCTCAACCTTCTGTGCCACATCCATTTCTTATCATTCACTAATAGAAGGCAAATTACCTTCTGATCAACCAATTCAGAGAAATTAATTTTATAGACATTATTCTTCCTCTTTCCCTTAAACACTATGGACTTATCATTTTTGTTCATTATTGTGCAGTTGGTCTTATCAAACATCACATCATAACCACTATAACAAAACTGACTAATGTTAAGTAGGTTATGTCTTAATCCATCTACCAACCACACATTATTAATAGAGATAGAAGAGTTACCAATAGTTCATGTGTCAATGACCTTGCCACACTGGTTGCCTCCAAATCCCACATTTCCTCCCTCTTTCATTGTTAGGGTTAGGAACAAAGACTTCTCTCTTATCATGTGCCTTGAGCAACCACTGTCCAGATACCATTGCTTGTGATCTTCTTTTACTCTTAGACATATCTGCAGCATTACCAATTTCAGATTTAGGTACCCATATTTTTATGGGTCCTTTAGGGTTAGTACTGAAGGTTTTACTCTTCTTCTTCGGTGCCTTGTGGCTTAAGTTTGAGGGCTTTCGTTCATTCACAGCTTTAGGTTTAACAACCTTTGGTTTTGAATAATAAGAAGCAATAGTTGTATTCCTTTTCTGAAACTTAGACTTTAAGACTACAGACTCTGAGTTCTTCAGAACCTATGACTTAGGTTCTGGTCTCTTTAGAATCTGAATAGTTGGAGTCTTAGATTCAGAGTTAGTCATTACCTTAGCCTTAGAGTTCTTTGACTTTGAAACATTCAAGGTCTTAGAGCTAGAAGCTTCAGATTTTGACAGAATCACAACATCAGACTCAATACCTTTAGGCACAAAGTAAGTTTTCAATCCTTCCTTAATGCATTCACAACATGCTTTAAGATTGATTTCATTAGGTTTCCCTTCTGCAAATTCAATCCTTTTACAATTGTTATTGTAAATGCTATAAATCATATAAGCTACATCGCTTCTGTCAATGCCAGATATAATGAAATCTTCGAGAGCAATTTCATGTTTACTTAAAGGTTTTCCTTCACACTTTTCTTGAAGCTTCTGACAAAGAAATTTGAGTTTGTCTTCATAAGTTCTACAAATGAAGTCAAAACCTCAAAGTCCTTCCTTAGATGCTTTCAGATCCAATAGAGTTGTTTCTTGTTGTTTCATTAAATCAACATATTTTTCTTTTAAATCATTCAACTCATTGGTTTTATGTTTAAAGTGTGTAAGAAGCTCTTTAAGTGAATCAGTAAGTTCTTCTCTTTGAATTTTAGAATATACCTCATTTTCATCCTCAGAGTCTGTGTCAGGTTCTACTTCTGAAGTCATTGTAGCTACTAATCAAACACCTACATTTGCTTCACTTCCAGCTTCATCTTTATCAGACCCTAATTCACTATAAAAATCTTCCCAGGTGACCATTAAACTCTGTTTGATCTGTTTTCTGAACTTGTTGTATTTGAAAGTTCGTTTCTTGGACTTCTCCTTTGATTTCTCCTTCTGAAGTCAGGAAAATCAGCAATGAAGTGCCCAAGCTTCTTACAGTTGAAGACCCCTTTCTGATCTTCGTTCCTTGAAACTTTTTAGCCACTGCCTCTGCTCAGGAACTTCTTGTTCTTTCTAGCCAAATACTGAAGTTTGTTGGAAAGCATAGCCATCTTCTCAACAACAGCTGGGTCTTCATTAGAATCTCCATCAGGGGACTCTTCTTCAGACTCATTTGCTATGAATGCTTGTGAGTGCTTCCCTTTGGACTTTAATGATATAAACTTTGACTTCTTAATAGCAGTAACTTTAGGTCTCCATCTTGCAGGTAAGCTTCTCAGAATCTTGCTCACATGATCAGAATGCTTGTGAGTGCTACCCTTTGGACTTTAATGTTATAGACATTGACTCCTTAATAGTAGTAACTTTAGGTCTCCATCTTGCAGGTAAGCTTCTTAGAATCTTGCTCACATGATCAGAAGCTACATAACTTTTCTTAAGTAATTGAAGTCCAGAGACTAGAGTCTGAAATCTTAAGTACATAGCCTCAATGGTTTCATCATCTTTCATCTTGAACAACTCATACTTATGAACAAGCATTGTAGTCTTTGCTTCTCTAACCTTCTTGCTTCCTTCATAGTTTGCACATAGAGAAGCAAACGTTGCTTTATCAGTAGATTTGTCACTCATCTTCAAATACTCAGTACGAGGAAAAACAGTAACAAGAATTCCTCTAATCTTGTGATGCTTCTTCTGAGCAGGAGTGTGTTTCTTTCTATCAACATCAGCTCCTTCTTCATCAAGGGCCCAGTCACCAACACCATCTTTAAGAACATCCCAAAGTTCTTCATCTAAACTGATAATGTAACTATACATTTTGGTTTTCCACCAAGAGATTTCTTCAAGATCTCCATTAAACCTTGGAGCTTTGTTGGAGTCAGATTTCTTATCATCAGAGGTACCATAGTCATAAGCAACAACATTATGACTACCATCAGCACCAGAAGAACCTTCACCAGACGCCATGTTTTTCTCAGATCTTTGTTTGTTACACTGTTAAGTGCTAACAACAGAACCAAGGCTCTAGATACCAATTGAAGGTAAGAAAAACACAAGAAGGGGGGTTGAATTGTGTTATCTTTTTCTTCTTAAAAACTAAGTCCAATGTTCAAATATGATAGAGTTTAGAGTCTACAACAAGAAGCAGAGTCTTATGCAGTGGATAATGAAAGAGATAGAGAGAAGAGAAAGACACAAGCAATTATACTGGTTCCTTCCACAACCCGAAAGTAGTCTAGTCCCCCTTGCACTTCAAAGGAGAGTTCACTAAAATCAATATCTGATTACAATTTCTCAAGCACCAAAGCAAGAGAGTTCAAACTACTCAAGCCCAACTACAAGAGGTTTCCTATGCTCAAGCACAAACGCAAGAGACTTCCTATGCTCAAGCACAACTGCAACAGACTTCTAAACAAACACAAATTACAAAGAAATATGTTTGAGGTTGGACACTTGATATAAAATCAGTGGTGTTCACAATACAAATTAGATACAAACACTTAAGACTCTAAAATTTCTAAGATATGAAAGTTGTTAAGAAATTCTAAGTGAACTTGATGTGAAAACAATTTCTGCAGAGTTTCATCACTTGTAAAATTGTTGTTAGAGTCTTGGAAATCTTCAAGTCTTCACTCCTTTATATAGAGGTGTGAAAGAGACGTTGTAGATTACCAGCACATCAAAAGAGTCGTTGTTGAAGCTTGATAATCACCAATGATTTGTTGCCTGATTTGGTTATTGTCCTATGAGGGAACAATTTCAAATCCATTCTCTGAATAGAGAGTCACGAGCGTATTCACAGCTTTGTCTTGTACTACTGCAGATGAGGAGAGTGGAGTAGTGGAGGTAGTGGTTGTATAATTGTACTATGTCCTTTTTCTGCGCTCTTTAGTGGATAAGCATTCAATGCCTTTTAATTCCTCTAAAATAGCCATTGATCCAGACTTCCATTCCTTTTGCAATCATATGTCTTCAGAATAACAACTTTTAACAATATGAGACTTCTATTCTTCAGATTATGATGAACTCCAGCTTTTGATGACTTCAACTTCTGATGATTTTCAGAAGCTCTCTTCTTCACACGTTCTTCTTCTTAGAAGCTCTTCTTCTTCTTCATGAGCTACCTTCATCAGATGCTTTCTTGCAACATAAGCTTCCTTTTTGTAAATTCCATTGCTTTCATTTGTTCTTCAGAACCTTTGCTTGATTTAAAGACATTTAAATTTTTGTCTATGGTCCTGCCTACTTGAACAAATATTAGCATATTCAATTGACATTTTTAATACCTTGTTATCATCAAAACTCAAAGTGGTATTGTTAAACACATTTTGTTCCAAAATATAATGCATAAAATTCGTAACACATAATATGACACACACTGCAACATTAATCGGAAGCTTTCTTCTTACCCTTGTCTCACACAGTGCAACATGAAACTGAAATTGAAAAATAAAAGGGAATGACGTGAGACATAATGTCTCAGTGATCTCCACCTATCCTAAGTATAATGATTCAAGGGGACTGAGAATTATAGTATGTATTTCTAATATAATTCATGTCATAATTTACAAACATATCATATTGACAATTAGTAGGTTAGCGCGGGTCAACAAATTTTTTTGAATTCATTTTATGAAATGGTCGGGCGGAGTAATCTAGAACATTCCCATGTTGTCTGGTGAAAATTCCTATTGTATCATGCTAACATTGGAAACTCCTCTTATCTTATCGTCGTATTACTGCCTTTCTCCTCAACATTGTATTAATGTTTTTTATTAGAAATTGTGGAATAAAATGTATTTTGGACAATTAAGGAATGAAGTGTATTTTTGTGAATTTATAGAAAATAAGGGTTTCTGAGGAATTAAGAGAATGAGAGTGTATGAGTAAAAGAGAGGTTTAATTGAAATAAATATGTAGTGTTTTATTTGTGGAGAGAATAAAGGCTAAGCCCATTTAGTGATGTGAGACCAACCCAAAACACAAGTGACATAAATAGGTTGTAGTCTTTGTGAAATAGGGTTAGAAAATCATTTGCTACATTTTGAGAAAGAGACAGTAGTAGGGAGAAGAGGCAAGAGGTGGAGAAAAGAGGATCTAGAGAGAAAGAAGAGGAGAAGAATCAAAGAGGAGGGGGAGACCCAAGCTAGAGGGAGGCTAATTTTGAAGAGTTAAGAGGACTAATTTTAAAGAGTTAAGAGGTAAGGGGGATTATTTTCACCATATGGGATTTATGAACAATTGGGTAGTTATGGGTTGTATAATTTTTCTCTTCTTTCATGAATCTTGTGATGAATTGGTGTTAATTTAATGATCCAGTTGTTGTTTTTATTTTGGGTATGACATTATTTGTGAATCCATGTTGTTGTTGTGTTAAAATCCATGTTTAATCATGTTGAATTGGTGTTTTAGAGTTTTATGATGAAGTGAGTGGAAACCATAAAAATTGATGTATAAGTTGATGTTTTAAAACTGTTATAAATGCTTAATAGAAGTGTTTGGACTTTGGAAAACGTTTTTAATCACTTTGGGTATATTGGGGATCATAATAAGTGATTGTTTGGGTAATTTTGATGCAAAACCACTAGGCGTCCAATTACAGAGAGTCAGCGCCCCAGGGGAGCACAACTTGGCGCTAGGTACCCAAGCCTTTGACAACATTTGTTGTTTTTGTGCTTTGGGTGCTTTGGGGTGGTTTCGGTGCGTCCTTGGGCATCCCTTGGGTGATGTTTTGTCGTTGTTTTGATGGTTAATTGAAATGTGAGCAATGCTTTCTATGGATTGAATTGCTTTGAGTCTTTTTAAGACGAAATGAGGTTGATTTTGAAACTTGAAAATGAGTTAGATTGAGCTAGTGCTTTCAAAATGAATAACTTTTGAAATGTTGTGATTAAATCAAGATGCTTGAACTAATGTGATGTTGGACATAGGAATAGCATGTACGGATGATGATCATGTATGAGCATGTAACTTCGTATAAGTGAATATTGGAAATCGAAAAAAGCAATGAATTGATGAATTAGGGAATGATGGATTGTAATGGTTATATGATGATGAACATTTAATGATGAGAATGTGATGACTAATAGTTGAGTTAGTTAATGAAGTGTTAACGAAGCATTGTTTAACAAAGTGTAAAATCGTGAATTGTTTAAATATGTGAATTGATGATATCAAATGAAATGTGTTGTTTATTGAAGTGATAATATGATGTTGTGATGATATACCGATGTATTGATATGATAATGTGTTGAATTTTTTATGTGATGATGTGTTATATGATGAAGTGATTATATGATTATATGATGATGTGATGATGTGATTATGTGTTATATAATGAAGTGATTATATGACTATATGATGATGTGTGGATATGTTATATAATGAAATGATTATATAACGATGAGCTATATGATGTTGTGCGTTCCATACATTCATAGTCCTGCATATTTGACGTTGTGGGATTATTCAGTAACATACATCTGATATCCAAAATTGGTGAGTAAGTTTAGTACCACATGCATGCAGAGTCGAGTTAGGTACATTGCATATATATCTGCAAGTTTATCGATGATATGAATATTTGACATTGTGATTATGAGAATATGTGAATATTTGACGTTGTGTCATATGAAAGTGTGAATATTATGGAGATGTGACATTCAATGATGAGCTAATGATATGTCTTCTGATACATGATGACTTGAATGTCTTTAATTGTTGTTAATATATGCTTATAAGTTGGTGATTGAGACTTATTATTTTTAATGACATAGATATAAATATGCATGATGTGTTGTTCACCGTGAAACTATACATGCGTTTGTATTTCCTTTATATTGATTATATTCTCACCCATCAATTGTGGGTTGGACGCCTACGCCTTTGTGGTGTATACTTGTAGGTTGAGGACGCATAGTGCGGTGAGTTTTTCAATGATGGCTTTGGATCCTACTCATTCTTTACCGCATTTACTATGGAGTCTAGCATAGTAGGGCTGTTGGGGTTTATGTTATGTATTTCCTGACTTGTTTATAAAACCTTTGAGTTTTCCTATTGATGTACTTATGAGATTTAGTGTTGACCATATATTTTTTAGATTCACTTTCCGCTGCGAATGTTTTATTTATATGATGGAGTTTTATTTTTTTGGATTGATAACGAATAGTAACACCTTTGCATGTTATGTTATTGTTGTATTTTATTTTATAAATACTATGCGGGGTTTAAGGTGTTACACTTTTCTCCTTCTTGAATCTTTGGGAGGGGAAACAAAGCTTATGCTAAATTATTTTTCTTTTTTCGAAGAAGAGCTTATGCTGAATCATTTTTGTTGGCGCTCCAAACGTAATATGTAGGTTGAAACATCAGTTGGATTCGTTGGGATAATCTAACTAACTGCATCTAAGAATGTTGAGGCCTTAACTTTCGTATCCTCAGTAGGTTCAATCTCTGTATGTTGAAGTATTGGAGTAATACCATAGTGTAGAGTTACTCATGTAATTAGCTTTGAACTAATTAGTTACAACTTCTCAACTGAGTTAGTTACTTTAATTGCAAGTTAGTTACATTGATTCTGAACTAACCTTATTATATATACTTTTCAACTGTATTCATCCTCTCTTTCTTGGTCCTTGTGTTGGTTGTTTTTTCTTTTAATTCAGTATCCGGTCCATGGACCGACTAATATGTAGGACTACTCTCACCGTCCATTAACGGAGTCCCATTTAAAGACGGAACAAGCTCTGTGGGATTAGCTCACCACAAAAATTTGCATCCTCTCTTGTTCTATGTATTAGTTGATCCTTCATGATAGTAATGGAAATTTTAATCATGATCTTAATGCTTTGTCTTTTCATATAGATGTAGAATATATTCTTTCTATACCATTGGACCTTAATTATACTATTGATAATTGAATTTGACATCATACACTTTTTTCTTCTGATGGTAATTACTCTATGAAATCAAGACATAAAGTTTGTGTACAAAAGCTTGATCCTACTAGTATTGAACTAGAGAAAGATTTGGCAATTGAACCTTCATGATAAGATCTTGGGTATAGATGCCATTCATTGCTCTAAAGTATTAATCTTACAAAAGTGTGTACAAGTGGTTCTGGTACATTTATTCGATTTAAGAGGTATATGTAATAAAAAAAATAGAAAGAAGTGCACAAAGTAAAATATATTAAAGATTAAAACAAATTACAAAACACACATAGTAGTCTTCTTTTCCCCCTTGCCCATAACGCTTGAGAGTTTGAAGAAACTAGGAAATAATAGGAAATTATAAGGCCAAAATATTCCACAATGATTTAATGGCCTACTTAATTTAAGTCTACATTTATTCCATTCCAATACATATAAATTGATAAATTACTGAACTTCCCCTAAATTCCACACTCAGCAGTATAGTTCACAGCAGAAGTATAGCTTTTTCACATTCTGGCCTTAGCAACCACCATGTTGCCATTATCTCTGTCAATGCCCACTGTTCCTGGCCTAGTCCATGTTTCCTTAAATTGATCTTCAGTAACACCTATAATACAATATAAAAGGTGTAAAAAGTTAAAATCATAAAAAAAGATACAGTTGTTTGTTCAAAAGAATTAGCATTATAATGAGGGTTTTATAAAAATGGTTTTGTGACTAAGATCCGAGCCGTGACATTAAGGTTTTTGATGTAAACGTGACCAGAATTGGTCCTATGTTGACATTTGCCACATTTGATTGCGACTCTCTGTAATATCAAGGATCACGACACTAAAGCTAGAATGACTGCGATTAAAAACTTAATTGTAACATTAATTTATATGCCTACCTTTTCCCATTGCAGCAGTTGACGCAACACCACCCTGGATAGTTTTGAGGTACCGGTCATAGTAATTCGCACCGGCCCATTTCTGATGAGCAAGTGTATCAACACCATTGTTCCTTTCCTCTCTTTGAATCCTTTCCACATAAGCTAACATTCCCCTGCTGGCAAAATCCCTAGCAAATGTTGAAGTGATTAATGCATTTGAGTGCAAACCACCAACAGTTATGAACTGCCAAACATACCCTAACTGAGCGATCTTAGGAATAAAATCCCTCATTTCCAAATCACTCATACCCGAAGCATCCCAGTTAAAAGATGGCGAAAGATTGTATCCGAGCAATATCTGTGGACACTTTGATCTCATCCCTTCAGCAAACTGTGTGCACTCAACCACATTAGGACTTGCTGTTTCCATCCAGATAAGATCAGCGTGTGGTGCGAAAGCACAACCGCGAACAATAGCCGCGGTAACAGAACCTTTAAACCTATAAAACCCTTC
>Ga0099826_10003792_pt1 | contig 10405 bp, 7 predicted proteins | sample Mtrugardesep15_FD_76830 | JGI IMG/M metagenome (GOLD analysis project Ga0099826, IMG submission 76830) | Root nodule microbial communities of legume samples collected from California, USA - M. trunc garden sep15 | ecosystem: Host-associated > Plants > Roots > Nodule | place: USA: California...
CAGATGAACATCCTGGCAGCTTGGTGGTAGCTGGTGTTGAGTATGATTCTGTTTCTAACAATGGTAGTTGGTCTGGGGAGTCTGAAGAGCATAAAGAGAAAACTTCTAATCCTCCTGTTAAACCGGAAGTAGTTCCTGGAGCTGATAATGACAAGCGAGAGAAAATCCGCCAAAAGAATGAGAGAAAACATCAACGGCAGAAGGAAAGGCGAGCACAGGAGCTACGTGAGCGGTGCAGAAGTTATCTTATGTCAAGGAAACTTGAGACACTTGCTCAACAGTTCGTGGCTATGGGATTTTCTCATGAACGGGCAACAATGGCACTGGTATTGAATGAAGGTAGGGTGGAGGAATCAGTTGCATGGCTATTTGAAAGTAATGATGAAGCGGATGGTCAAAATGATAAAACCACAGGTAAGGGCAGTTTGAAAATTGACATATCAGAAGAACTTGCTAGGATTGCAGACATGGAAATTAGGTATGGATGTTCAAAACAGGAGGTTGAAAGAGTCATCGTTTCCTGTGAAGGTGATCTTGAAAAGGCTGCAGAGATCTTGAGAGAATCGAAACATGATCCACCATCTGCTCCACCAAAGCCAGAGGAAACTGGTGATCCTCCTATCATCAACAATGGTAAGCAGACAGGAGTTTCTAGTCAGAACCCAAGGTCACAAACAAAACCTGTTCCTTCTCTGAACCAACTCAAAATAGATGAAAAAGATTTTAACTATACAAAAGCAACAATTACAAATGGAGTATCTTCAGAATCCAGTAGCAAAAATATACAACCTCTAAAGAGAATGCCACCTAAGTCTGAATGGGTAAAGCCACAACAGGCCACTATATTATCTGACAAAAGGTGGCCTGGTGCAGGATCTAATCCTTCTGTTTCTTATTCACTGGGTTCACCGTTGCAAGTGGCTCCCCCACCTGCTAAGACCGAAGCTCGTTATGTGTCTGTTGGGGGTGATTATAAAAATCTTCAACCTGGAGTGGCCAAGGAACCCATAGTTGTAATGCAGAGGCCCCAAACCTTAAATGCAAAGCAGGTTCCAGCCACAAGCAATAGTTCATCGCCTCCTGGAATGTCTGCCAGTTGGTATCCAACTAACAGTGTAGAAGCTATGAGGTCTAATGTGTTTTTACCTCAAGCTCCTAGTACTAGAAATCCTAGTCCAAACTATCTAAGTTCTAATCAAATGTATCACCAACTTCAATATCAACCTCAACAACAGTTTGTTGCTGGCAGTAGTAGCAACTCAGTAGATCCTCAAGCCACCAATCGAGGGAATAGCAATTGGAATAGGGCGGGTTCGTCTCCAACGCTTGCTGCTGCTTCTTCTCTAGGTCTCTTTCCAGGGAAAGGGTCTGCGGCCACATCAGGGGCATCTTCTCCGGTAGACTGGAGCACTGGCGGTTCGATGCAGTTTGATTACACCAGCATAGACTGGTCTTTGGATAGAGGTTTATCTTCACCAGGGTCAAATGCTTTATGGTTAGGGCTTTCACCTTTTACAAAGAGTAGGGCTCAAACGTATGATTCAAATGCTTCTGGAGGTGTTGCTCAACAACAGACAATGAGATCATTGCCCTCAAATGGTTCATTGATCTCAAATGGTAGCAGTGTCCCGATGCCTGGATTGCAAGATGGCGGAGCAGCTTCTGCCGAAACTTCTGCTGCTGGTTCCCGGGAGTGGAGTTCTCCTTTTGAAGGAAAAGATCTTTTTAGTTTACCGAGACAGTTTGTTTCTTCTCCATCTCGGTAAAATGATAGGGAGCTAAAATGAACGAATGAATAAAATGAAAGAAAAACCCAAAAATGTGTGTGGATTTGTTGTCGGCTCTTTTGATTTACAGTTTATGTTTTTGTTGGTGGTAAGTTTCAGTGGGAGGGGCAAGCATCTAAGAAATTTACGCTCACATGCACATTTGCACATGCACGCTCGCCACTCGTCCAACGAGTAATCTAAATAATGCCTGAACTTGTTAAGTAAAAATAAGTAATGCAACGGCGATGTCAGTAATAAGAAACACTGTCTAGTTTTATGGATGTAGAACCGGAATTGAAACCTGATAAATAGATGTTGACATAAATTTTGGAGGTGTTTTTGGGCTTAATTAACATTTTTATATATTTTTTTAAAAGCGAACCTCGAGTCGTAGGGATTAAAAGCTTCAGCTTTTAACGTTATGACAGACTTCTTACAATGTCCAAAATGCTGATCGTTTTCAATTTATGTCTAATGCAGCTTGTAATCGGTTGAAAACGTGCTCGATTACAAGTTGCATAATTTAGAGACGTATCCACTCAAGGTCTACTATGACAATATTTACACTCAAATTAATCAAAAAGCAAATAAAATGCCGTTGATAAAAATAATAAATTGCATGATTAATTTTTATCGGTGTTCTGGATTTATTTGTGAGAAATAGCTCGTGTTAAATTTTGGAATTTTTTTTTTTAATCATACCAAACTTTAAGTATAGATTTTGTCTTTTACTTTGCTGGTCCTTATTGAAATTGATGTATCAAGTTTGTTTTTCTTTGTATAATAATCATATTATGAACATACAAATAAATTTACCGCTGATTAGCCATAATCAATTGCTATTGAAACTCATCAAGCACTTAAGTTGAATTATTTCCTTTAAACAATACCTTTTCATATACAAGTATATGTTGGTGAAAGTTTGAAACACGTTAAACATTTAAGTTGAACTGTTTCCATCAAATGATATTTTTTCGTATATAAGAGCTTCTAACCACTAGCTTAAAGCGCCTGAAATTTTACTACTCAAACCACATGTTGGTGAAATTTTGAAACTCGTTGAACACTTAATTGAATTGGAAAATTGCTGTTCACAAATTCAAGAGGGCTGAAAAACACTAGTAACTACCGAGGAAATTATAAAAGCGGCGGCAATTAATTGCCGAGGAATTCCTCAGTAGTTAACTGTCGAGGTTTCCTGAACATAAACCAGAACCGTAAACACATTTCCCCTACCTTCTTCATATTTTCAAATCAATTCAAAACCAATCCAAATCTTTCCAATTTCATTTTTTGCGAAAAATCAAGTGCATTATCTCCATTTAATCATAAGTAAGTATCTTAACTCATTCTTAATCATAATGTTAGTTTGTGTAGGTTTTTTTTGGTAGTTTGCATGTGGTTAGGGATGATGTTGGAATTTAAATTTTGATGATTGGATGTAGTTTATAGTTGAATGTAGTTGTTTTAATTGATGTGTGAATGATGCTAGAGTATAATGTGGTTTTGAATGGTGGTCAAATAACACATTTTGAGTATGTTTGATACTTTGCACACAAAGTGTTCGACAAAATGCCTCAATGAAATTTATATTGATTATTTAGTTGGTTTGGGTTATGAGAATTATATTGAATGATGTTTAGGTTATGATGGAAATGTTGCATACAAATTTTATGGAAACTATGATTAGATTGAATGGTTTTAGGTTTAATATGATTATGTTTGATATTATGATTATGTTTATGATTAGTTTAGGATATGTTTAGGTTTAATATGTTTGATTATTTATGTATAAGTTTACGTATAAGTTTAGGTTATGTATATGTTTGGTTTAATGTGTTTGATTATTTACGTATAGTTAATTTTTAAAATTTTTGTGTAGATATGTCTGATCAGGAGCAGAGCCAACAGATTGATCCATCTAGGCTTATACATGGTAGACGTGCTATGACACAAAGCGTCAGACAGGAAAGGCAAAGGGGGCACATCCCAAAGAGGGGAAAAGGTAGAGGTAAAAGGGAGGGCAGATGGTTCGGGGACTTCTCAGGCTGTACCTGATGATTCACAGGTGGTTGACCCGACCCACGAGTACCTGAATTTTCAAGATGTCACTGATGGTGGGTATGACGAGCAGCATCAGACAACGCAGGAGCCAGACGTTGATGACATTGCTGCAGCGGTTGCCCCGGAGGTGTTACCTGTGGAGCCTCCCTTTCCTGGAGGACCGGAGACCGTAGCTCTGCTCCATTCTTATGCCAGTCATGTGGCATTGCCACTTTGGTATAATTCTGATAACGTAAGTGTAATTTTTTTATGTGTTTTCTTTTTTAATTCTATTCTTTATGATTAAATTTATATATGTGTTTTCTTTATATATGCCTTAGATTTTTATTTATGATTTTTATTTTTGAATTTGTTAAGTTTTATTTTTATTAATTAAATGTTTACTTTGTTTAACCTAATAATGTATATTTTTCAATTATTTCAGTGCCGAAAGACTCGAGTTTTGAAACCGATTAATCATGAGGCGAAGATTTTGAACATCGGATTTCCAAACAACAACCAGAGATGGTTTTGGGATCCGCTTAGGGAGAGTGGTTTACACGATTTGATTTTTTTGGGCTACGCCACTATGCCTCATGCCTTGCTGATGACTCTATGCGAGAGGTGGCATCTCGAGACCAGCACTTTTCATATGCCCGTTGGGGAGATGACTGTGACTTTGGAGGATGTCGCATGTCTTATGCATCTTCCCACTGAAGGGCGGATGTTGGCCCATCCGAAGAAGATGTTGAAACATGAAGGAGCGAATTTGCTGGTGGAGCACTTCGGTGTGTCCCGACAGGAGGCAGGGAGGATCTACAACACAGAGTATGGTGGGTACATTAGTTACCCAAAGCTGAGGGAGATATACACGACCCGCCTTAGTAAGGCTAATCAGTTGGCGGATACTCAGGATCCAGAGGAGCTGGAGGAGCTGGAGAGGGTTAGGACTTATTGTGTGAAGTCCTACCTTCTCTACTTGATTGGATGCTTGTTGTTTGGGGATAGAAGCAACAAACACATCGAGCTGGTCTATTTGACGACCCTGGCGGACGGCTACGCGAGGATGCGTAATTATTCCTGGGGAGGGATGACGCTCGCATACCTGTACAGCGAGTTGGCTGAGGCGTGTAAGCCCGGACACAGAGCTCTTGGGGGGAGCGTGACACTGCTCACTGTAAGAAAATTTTTATTTTATTTTTTTGTTAACTTTTTTTTTGGTTATATTTCTTGTGCGTAATAATTTATAAATGTGATTTGTTTGGTTTGTGTAGGCATGATTTTTGGCGCACTTCCATAAGTTCTATGCTGTTGATCCAAACCCGGACTATGTTGAAAACCTACCGGTTGCGGCGAGGTGGAGGCTTCAGAAGGGTCATGGAGAGGGGGTCACGTATCGGTCATTGCTTGATCGTATTACGTTTGATGACGTATGCTGGAGGCCGTACGAGGAGCACAGGGAGTTCCAGGCTTTCGAGGAGGTATTCTGGTATTCTTGCAGGATTATGTGCGGCGACCGTAGGTTGTACCGTCACTTGCCCGAGAGGGTTTTGAGGCAGTACGGATACGTCCAGACCATCCCCCGACCTCCGACGGATGTTGCAGAGCTGTCAGCGGCTATGGTTGCCCAGGCTTTCCTCGACTTCCGCACTTGCACGCTTAAGGCGGAGGATTGGGGTGAGGATGCAGGAGAGGACCCATGACGTATGGCAGACGGCTATGTACTATGGTACACCGTTGTGTCTCACCCTCAGATTTTTCCACTTCTTCCGGGTGATATTCCGAGGCCTCCTAATGAGGAGCAGATCATTGCTGAGCAGTGGGAGCAGTACGAGGCGAGAAGCTCGCCGGATACCTATGACATGGTTAACGGAGCTGTTGCCCACGTGGATGAGTTTTTGGGTCAGGAGTTGACGAGCATGACCCCTCAACAGTTGTATGCGGCCTTGCAAAATGTTAGGGAGCAGATCGCGCCAATTATGACGAGGAGGCGAGGCCAGAGGCCGAGGAGGATGCGCCAGCAGCATCAGGACGACCAGGACCAGCAGTAGTTAGTTTTTTAGGACTAGAATTTTAGTTTTTGTATTTTCATGACATTGGTTTGTATATACGTACATTGACGATTTTTACTTTGTTTCATTGTGAAAAAGTTGGTTTAATACAATTGTAAATTTGCGTCAATATTTATTTTCTGATTTGAATCATTATGCGTAAAAAAAAACAGGTACATATGTTGTGTAATGTGTTTGAAACACATTACAGGTTTAGGGGAATGAAGCTACAGCCGCTGGTGAGGCTTCAGAAAACCTCGGTAGTTAACTACCGAGGAAAACTTCAACAGTTAACTACCGCCGGTTTTCGCATTTCCTCGGTAGTTAACTACCGAGAGGCATTTCGGTCTTTTAATAGTGTTTTTCAGTCTCCTTTAATGTGTGAACATCAATTTTCATTGAATTGTGTCATTCAAACATTATCTCTTCATACATAAAAACTTTTAACCACTTGCTTAAATCGTTTGATTTTTTTATTACTCAACCCAACTAATGCTGTGAAATCAACGCTCTATATTTATAAGCATTGAAATATATCCGTGACCCTAAAATACTTACTAGTTACTAATAAATACCAATCGACTATTGAATAGCCTTATGCTTTGTAAATATTACTAGCATTATTATATTTATAATATTTTGTAAATATTGTATTTTCTTCTTTCTTGGTGACCGAATGGGAGAAGCTTAAAACAAAAGGAACTAAAGAGAAATAAGGCGGAGAGTTACCCCGATTAATTAAGTAGAAAGCAAAGGCTATCTTAAACGAACTAGAAGGTGCTGACTTGCTCATAATCCATCAAGTAAACCGGTATCCTTCGCATGTGCAACTGGAAAAACTAATTTTTTGAGTCTTGTGAGACTCAAATAAACGGTAAACTTTTCGTGAGAGTTTTAACGTTGTTGCATGTTCAATACTTAATTTAAATGTTGCGAGACTTGGGTAAATAAGTTAAGAGATTATAATCGCCATTGATAAAATAAAAGATTGTAATAACAAAACAAAAAATAGTTAAGAAAATTCTACAACACTTTGTCAAATCCAAATGTAACAAATTTAGTTTAATTACATTTTGGTTCTCTATTTTATTACACTGCCAAGAATAGTCCAGTTGCTTTATAATCGAACTTTTTTAGTCCCTCTATTATGACATGTCTCGCAATTTCAATCCCAACCCAAATTTTTTGCCTAAAAAATGTGGCATATTTTTTTTTTTAAATGAATAAAATTTTATTATTAATAATACCGTCTCAACAATAATTAAATCTAATTCCTTTATAATTATAAAAAAGTATTAAATAAAATTGATTATATTAATTTAATTAATAATTTTGTAACACAAAACATTTAAAATTAGCTTTAGATCCCTATATATGTTATGCCCATTTTCTTTTGTAGTTTCAAAATAAATATTTATAAATTGATGTTGTGTATATTTCATTAATCCAAAGAAATATCATTCAGCTTTTTATTTTTTGATTAAAAAAAAAAAACTTGACTACTTTTCCCGGCAATATAATTTTAACTTTTAAGTTATGTACTTTGGATTTGTCAAAAAAATATGTTTTGTACCGTTGATATCTCAAATAAAAGAGTTATGTAGAGTAGTCCTGTTTTAATTATTTTTACTTATTGTTATATATTTAATGATATGACTACTAACACATAATCCGTAGTAGCTCACCTGGTAAAATTCTGATGTTGAATTTCCGGGTTCGATTCCCGGCTACGGAATCCTTTTTTATTTTAAATTTTTTAAATCAAATTGGATGTTTTATTTGATTTATGTGAGGAAAAGACCTGTGAATTTAAATATAAGAAACTCGTTAGTAGCACAATTTTAGGGTTAACTCAGATTTCAATTTTTTTCTCCTAGAAACTCATAATTCAATTTCAAGTAACTAGTTGAATCCCCAATATCGGAATTTTTTTTATTTTATTACTTTGAAAAATCTTTATTTTAGAGAAATATTAAGGCAATCTAAATGGAAGACATTAAAGAGAAAGAGAGAACACACATGTGGGCTTTAGTTTTTGACATTGATATATGTAAAATGCACATATTTATTTGACATGTCATGTCGCATGAGAATTATTTTAGAACATATGAAGAAAATAATTTTGGAGACGTATTTACCAATTTTTGAAATTTAGAAACTATTTTGGTGGACACTCACAAATGTGAGGAACAATTTTTATAATCTCTCAATTCTATATAGACATATGTTCACATTTTTGCACCAGGATAATTTTAAATCTCATGTTAAAAGTTTTTTCATGCAAAAAGATATCAATTCTTCTGTTTTTTTTTGTTGTTGAATAAAAGTGATTAAAATGTTACATTTTTATAATGTAGATTTTTTTTATTAGAATGAACCAAAAGAAAACTAATAAGGACATTGACGAATAAAATCAACAACATTAACCCCATAATTTTGAGAGGTCTAGAAATGACGATTAGCTCACACTTTGTTTTGAAAGGGCCCCATGTATGTTTTTTTTTAATTCGATTCAACTCCATGTTTGGTTAACTAGTTAGCACAATTGTTTTCTTTCTAAAAAGTATGTTAGGGACTAAAAGTTGAAGAGATTAGATCACTCAATTTCCCTAAAACTTCTATATTTAATGATAGTTTGGTCTATCTACCTTATTAATTTCAAATCAATTTTTTTTCACTTTTTTCGTTCTCTTTGTCTAACTATATTTATAATTTAGAATTAAATATTTTTTTATCAATATAAATATGTCAACTTTTCGTTTTATCCCCTCAAAAAAAATTCTTCAATTTTTAGTCCCTAAATTTTTTTCATTTTTACTTTTGGTCTCTCCTTTAAAGTAAACTCATATGTAGAATTCATATTTTTGAATAAAATTTGCAAAAATATTCATAATATTATAAGAATCTCTCCCAATTTTTTTTTAACAAAACACGAATTTAATATGAATTTTTATATTTTTGGCGGTTAAAAATTCATATTTAATTTGTGGTTTGTTAAAAAATTATATTTTTTTTTACGATATTTTACACATTTATGGACAATTTCATCAAAACAAATACAAAATTAACTTAAAAATAGGTACCAAAAGTTGTGATTGAAATTTTATAGGGATTAAAAGTTGAATTTTTTTTTTAAAGGGACTAAAACGAGAAGTTGATATATTTATAGGGATCAAAAACATATTTAACCCTATAATTTAATATATTATATTATTATTATATTTTTCGAGACTAATGAAATAAAAAATTGAGCAAATTATAATACACTAATTATAATTTACTATATAAATCATGCTCATGACAAAGTTTTTCATTGATCAACTGAGAGATTGAAACACGCACACTTCAAATTGCATCATATCTTTCTCTTTTTTCTTCTTTCTTCTTCTTAACTTCCATTTCCACCTCTCTCATAATCTTACTCTCTCTTGGTTATGTTTTTTTTTTAATGAAGAGAGGGAGTGAGATTAATACTGAGATATAGATAGAATTAGACGAGAGAAAAATAAAATAAAAGAGAAGATCCATATTCCACACACTTAGCCTCTCAAATTAATGAATTTGCAATATAATCTCTAAAATAAAAATAAAAACTTCAATCAATTCAATCATTCTATGAAAACATCAGATTGAGAAAAAAAGAAACTGTCAAAACATCAATAAAATACTTAAACATTGACCTGAATATTTTATGGGTTTGATTCCCGGCTAAGGCAAAGAATTATTAAATTTCATTATTTCAAAGAATTATATATTCAGCTCTAATACTATTTACGGCAACAAAAAATGGATTCAATTAAAATAAGAAATTTGCAGTGCATTAGTAACTCTTCCGTAGTAGCGCACTTGTTAAATTCTGATTGTTTTGTAACCAAAAAAAAAATTCTGATTGTTTGGCGTTAATAGCTCGGCATTAACTTTTGCTTAATCTCACTTTATAAAGTCTCATATATTTTCTGTTCAGGTCAATGTGGGACATTTATAAACTTGGTGTCGTTATTATGATTATATCACACTATGAAGACCCAAATATGTTACAGTTGAAGCCATAATTCTTCAATCACAAACAAGAATCATGCTCTTTACCCAAACGTTTTCGCTCATTCCCAAGTGAAAATACGAAAATGCCCATACGCAAGTTAACTTGCGCAGCGTGAGTTAACTCACGCTAGTGCAAATCTCATTTACTCTCAGCTATTTTATACTAGCGTGAGTTAACTCACGCTGAGTTATCCACTATTTTACACTAGCTTGAGTTAACTCACGCTCAGTGTGAGTTAACTCACGCTGGGTTTCAGTGTTTTTTTTTTCAACGTGACTTAATTCACGTAGAGTGAGTTAACTTAGTTGTAATTTACACTAGCGTGAGTTAACTTGCGTAGGGGCATTTTCGTCTTTTCACTTGGAAATGAGCGAAAACGTTTGGGTAAATGAGCGAAAACGTTTCCACAAACAAATATTGTTGTTAAGACTATATAGTATTGGGTCGTAACACGAAGCTCCAAATGAGTCTTTGTATGTGTGAAACATAACCATAAAAAG
>Ga0099826_10003793_pt1 | contig 10405 bp, 1 predicted proteins | sample Mtrugardesep15_FD_76830 | JGI IMG/M metagenome (GOLD analysis project Ga0099826, IMG submission 76830) | Root nodule microbial communities of legume samples collected from California, USA - M. trunc garden sep15 | ecosystem: Host-associated > Plants > Roots > Nodule | place: USA: California...
AAAACAAAAGGGGGGTTATATTAAGGGACGGAGGGAGTATTTATTTAGAATCAAATCAAATGTATATCCAGCACATTTATCTCGGCGCCGATTAAAACAAATTATGCTGTACATTGAGGCACGCCATGTGCTTCATCATTAATAAATTATTAAGTTTCTGTTGTTCTTTCAAACAAAAAATTATGACACAGCTTCCAAGTTTAACAAGAAATGAGGAGGTAGGTGGAACTATACCGGAGAGTGTCGGTTTAATTCAATTTGGTTGAATAATATGATTAATATTAAAAGTGGGGTTGGTGTGGGACAATGTATGATGGGAGGTAGGTGACGGTTCTCAAACTTTATTTTGGCGGGATTCTTGAATAGATGGTATGGTGATGAAGAATAGTTTTAATCGTCTTTTTTGATCTCGCTGATAATAAAATGGCAACGGTGGCTGATATGTACTCGCTTGGGTGGGGGAGGGTAGTGATGCGTGGAAGTGGAGGCGTAGATTAATAGTTTGGGAGGAGGAGCAGGTTCAGGAGTGCTGTGAGATTTTAACTAACATTGTTTTGCAGCCTAATCTTTCTGACAGGTGGGTATTTGACATTAACATGCTTCCAACAAATAAAAAGTAACAAGTGCTTATAACTACATGTTGTCAGTGGTCAATAACTTGGCAGTTGACCGCATGAACGAAATATGAAATAAGGAGGTACCACTAAAAGTTAGTCTTTTTGTTTGGAGACTGTTGCGTAATCAGTTACCAACAACAGACAACTTAATAAGAAGATACATTGTACATCCTAACACTCTGCTTTGTGCGGGTGGATGTGGCATAACAGAGGATGCATAACACTTATTCCTTTCTTCCAATTTTTTTGGTAAACTTTGGTACAATATCTTTAACTAGCTTGGTTTCACCATAGTGAATCTTGAACATTTGTCGGATCATTTATTTCAATTTGAAAACTTAGGCGGTTATCCTAAAAGTACATGTTCTGCTTTTAATCTCATTTGCCTCTTGAGTGTGTGGGTGATTTGGAGCGAAATAAATGCTCGAGTTTGTAATCAAAAAGAGGTCTCGTTATCTCAATTGCTTGACATAATTAAGTCTCAATCATATTGGCGGCTGAAAGCAAATCACCCTAATTTTGCTTTTACTTATCAATTGTGGTGTCTTAATCCTTTATCTTGTTTGAGAATTTTTTTGTAAAGGAGTGGCATTGTCCCTTTTCTTTTGTGCCTTGTTGTTCCTTAATGTAAACTTTTTTGTTTGAAGATGCTAAAATGAATTATATTACCACATCAAAAGGTCCCCCTAACACAAGATGTACAATCAATTCAGTAATATGTTCCATTTTAGTTTCAACAAAACACAATAACATTATTGATGTTAAAAAAAAAAAAAATTAGAAAGTATGTTTTGAAATCATTTAATTTATTCTTAGAATATTTAATCCAATACTTCACAAAATCAAAGCAGCAAACATAATACGGGCTATCAAAAAAGTACTACGTCCCTTGTACACGTGCATAATAAACTAGCTTTATAAACATCAAAACAAATCTAAAATCCTCTCGAAGGTCTATAGAATAGGACAGTGTAAATAAATGTGAACAAAACTTGACTCTCTTGCAAAACACATGCTATAAAACTAGTTTTAAAAATCTCAAAATAAATTTAAAACCCTCATGAAGAGGTCTATAAAAAAGTGAGTTGTGTAAGTCATTGAAACCAAACTAGAGCTAAGAGTTGAGTGTGGTGCAACATAGAAAGATAATATCACATGGCTCCCAAACTCATGCATGCAGTTCAGTACGATTCCTATGATGGAGGTCCCTCTGGACTTAAGGTAATGATCACTCATTTGTTTCAAAATATTAGTACTATTGTGAACCTAACTATAAACAAAAACGATATTTCAAAAGTTGATATGTATATACAATAGTTGATGATATGTATATTATACATCAATTTTTTCAACTACAATTTTTTACCTATATTATTTTTAACAAATGCCTGTATTTTCTTATGAGATACTTACTCCAGATTCTATATATAAGAAAAAATTGAGTTATTAAAAGATTAAGTATTTGATTTAAAAATTGATCTAAATACATGAACTTTTGTTGATCCAATTGTTTCTTACATATAGAACGGAAGAAAATAGTATGTTTTTTCATTAAGTTGTATAAGGGTAATGCATAGTACTTACAAAGAAAACAATTCAGTATTTGAACTAGGACTAATTTATTTTATAACATAAATGGATGCATCTAATATGAACCGATAAACAATGGTTTAATGATACATTTTTACTATTTTTAGTTAAGGTAACAGTAAACTAATCCATCTCATCCCATTTTTTTATAATCAAATTCATTATTTTAGTAAAAATGATAAGGGGTCGTCTTTAAACTCTTTCTAGAAGGTCTGAATTAGAAAACCAAATAAAATGAACTTTATTTTCTAAAATATAATTATTAATAGAAGAAATAAATGTATATTGATAAAAAATAATTAATGGTTTGATTCAAAAATAACAATTAATGTTTTATTTGTAGAGTTTAATGGTGGTGGGTTGACGGTTCAAAGCAATTTTGCACACACAATCAATCAAAATATATTTGATTGTCACGTCAATTAATGTTTTTAGTTTATGTGGTAATTCTAAATGTTTTGATTGGTTGTGTGTGCAAAGAAAAAAAATTAAACTGTCAACCCACTATCATTAAACTCTTTTTTGTGTTCTAAAATGATACATAATATATGACAAATTAATTAATACCTTGTTAGTCTCTTATTTCTTCTTTCCCACTAATTCTCTCCGCTAGAGGTAGTCATATTTCAAACTAAATACATAAACCTCTCATAGCATGATTTGAACTTTTGATTCGCCATGTTGTGGAAGTACAACATCTTTTCTCTACGTGGGACTTGATTTTTCCAATATACTCCCTCATACTCAATATTATTTGGTTTGATGTGTGAATACAAATCGTGGGTAACCTAAATCAATAGGCTCTGATATCATATTAGATTTTTTATTACGTTTAATTTATTCTTGCAAAACCGACTTATAATACTGTCATACTCTATAAATTTTAATCAGACTCAATCTCTAATCAATTTAGAATTTGGTTTTTCCTGTACATGGTTCCCTTGATAAAAAGTACCAAAAATGGACAGCATGTTTCCAAACATAGAAAGTACCATAATTCCATTTATATTTGCATGAGTCACTAATTCAATTCAATATTGTTGGTTTTATGCAGCATGTTCAAGTTCCAGTTCCAACTCCAAAGGCCAATGAAGTTTTAATCAAAGTGGAAGCAAGTAGCATTAATCCAGTTGATTGGAAGATTCAAGCTGGTCTTCTTCGCTATTTATTGCCTCGAAAATTTCCCTTCATACCTTGTATGACTATCTTATCCTTTTTAAGCTTCGTTTGGATTGACTATATCGTAAACATTTTTAACTATTCTAAAATGAGGTTTTCTATCATATGCAACTTTTGTAGATTTGTTCACTTGTTATTGAAACAGTTTCTATCTTATGTTCTAATATTTGTGTGATATTTTGATTTGATTTTAATCTAGTGTTTATTCGTTCATGTTGCATGACTAGTTTATCGTGTCATATAGCATTAATCTTGATAAAATTAACAATTGAACTATACAAAATGACATAAAAAGGATATATGTAATTCACATTTAAAAAAAATTCAATTAAAATTACAAGATAAAATTGAGAGCAAAAATAAGAATATTTTAGCTACTTCATATAAGTTCATAAAAAAAATTATTATCAAACAAGTCATTATGGTAATTAGAGCTTATAAACTATACTATCTTTTTATCTTGCCAAATAAAGAGTCATAATTTACATTTCTTTGTTTTGTGACTTTGATTCAGGCACCGATGTAGCAGGAGAGGTGGTAGAAATTGGATCACAAGTTGAAGATTTTAAAGTTGGAGACAAAGTTATTGCTAAACTCAACAATCAAGTAAGTATCTCTTTCTTTTACTTCTTTGGGTTAATTACTTCTCATTTCTTCCTATAGTCTCAATTTCAAGTGTGAATAATTGCAACACAATTTCATGAATGGAATGATTTTCAATTTATTTCTTTTTGTTGGAGAATGATTTTCGATTATATACGCACGCGCACACTCACATTAGACATGTTATTCGTTATCATCCATTAATATTTATTTCATGTTTTGTTAAATAACAGGATGGGGGTGGACTAGCTGAGTTTGCAGTGGCTAGCGAGAGCTTAACAACTTTGAGACCATCTGAAGTCTCAGCTGCTGAAGGTGCCGGTATACCTGTTGCCGGTCTCGCAGCTCATGATGCCCTCACAAAAATTGCAGGAATTAAACTTGATCGTACTGATGAACCCAGGAACATTCTGGTAACCGCTGCTTCGGGCGGTGTAGGTGTATATGTTGTTCAACTTGCCAAACTAGGGAACAACCATGTGACCGCCACTTGTGGCGCTCGGAATATTGACCTTATCAAGAGCTTAGGTGCAGATGAAGTTCTTGACTACAAGACCCCAGAGGGAGCATCATTGAAGAGTCCAACTGGTAAAAAATATGATGTAGTAATACATTGTACTGCTGGAATACCATGGTCAAAATTTGAACCTAATTTGACAGAAAATGGAATTGTTGTGGATTTAACACCTGGACCAAGTTCATTGATGAAATATGCGTTGAAGAAACTTACCTTTTCAAAGAAGTTGTGGGTGCCTTTTATTGTAACTATCAAACGTGAGGGATTAGAACATCTAGCTGAATTAGTGAAAGATGGAAAACTGAAGACAATTATTGACTCCAAGTTTCCTTTAGGCAAAGCTGAATATGCTTGGGCTAAGATCATTGATGGCCATGCTACTGGCAAAATCATTGTTGAGCCAACTAGGGTTATGTTTTGAATTGTGTTTGGGTTGTATGCTTGTTGTATTCATGTATCAATGGTTTCAGTTACTAGGTAAGTTGTTAAACTCTCGAGTTAACTCTAAAATCTTACGGGTACAATTTTAGATCCAAAAAGGAGTTAACTCATATATGTAAACTCTCTTTTTAATAATAGACTGTTACAAAGTAGATTGGCCTAAGATCGTTCATGACCATGCTACTGGAAAAATCATTGCTTGCAAATTGCAATGCACGGTTAACATTATCTAATCAAATACCTTAGTTTGATTGATTTTAAACGCAATATTAATTTGAATTTAATTTCGACAACATGATAACAAATCAAAAAACAAATCAATTCTACACGGGTTAACACAAATATAAATTAAATCAACTAAAATATCAAATGGAGTACTTTTCATAAAGAAGATAAAAAAAAAAATTGACATTTTATGACATCAAAAATTAAATAGGAAAAAAAAAATAAAGGACGAAAGTGTTACCTGATTATAACATAAATGATTAAATCAGAAAGAAAATAAAAGATATAGGACGCGGTGTTACCTAAATTAAGAAACAATTGTGTAATTTTGCCAAAAAATTATTTGTCCCGTGTTATTTTATTATATTAGTCATTAATAAATATGTGTCTCATTGTCCCCATGAGCTTAGCTCAGTTGGTATGGGTTCGAACCTCGAACACTCCACTTCTCCACATTTAAAATGTGTGAGCTTCAGCCACTAGTCATGAGGATTAATAAGGTTAAATAGATAGAGTTCTATTTATTATTGTGGTTGATAGGTGATGAGGATTAATATGATGAGACAATAGAAGTGGGAGGTGCAGAGTATAAGTAATAAAATAAGTGGGGGAGAAAGAAGTAAAATTATGGTAAGTTGAGGAAAGGAAAATTAATAAATAGGTGAATATCTCAACCCCCTAGTATAAATAGAGAGATAGAAAATAATAATAAACCCTTTTGTTGAACCGAAGAAAAGAAGAGTGGAGATGAGAAACCCTAGCAAAGGTGAATAGAGCCAAGCGCCGCATTTTCAGAGAATTCGAGGTAAGGGAGAGATTCCTTTCACTCTAGGGTATATTAATCAATGATGGGGGTAATCTTAAGTCTTAATATGTTGTTGTTGTTGTTGTTGTTGTTGTTGTTGTTGTTGTTATGATGTGAATTATGATGAAAGGGTGATCATGAATGAAGGTTATGATGTTGTTGAATGAATAAGATTAAGGAAATTAATGTAGGATTTATGAATTGAGAATTTGACATTGAAAGGAGTAAGTAATCCGGTATGTTAATGAATAATAGTGTATGAATGGTACGATAATCATAAGGTAATGACTGGGGACAAAATTGGTGAGTTTTATGTCGAAAACGAAGTCGGGGAAGGTCCACTAAAGCGAAATAGCAAAAAATTTGTGATTTTGTTGTCACTTGAAGGACACACGACCATGCCATAGGGGGGCACGGCCGTGCGGGATGTTTCTGCCTAGTTTTACGGTTTTTATGTTTTAGGGGGCGCACGACCGTGCTCCCTTTCCAAGCTTAGGAAAACCACCTTTTTGACCACTTTCTGTTTGAATCAAACTTAGATGTGTCTTCATGAAAGCTACCGATATGGATGTTAAATTTCAATTGGCTTTGGTTTGACCTCATTTCGTCATCCACAACTTGAGATATGATCAAAATACTACACATGGGTCAGCACAGTCTTGCATCTCTTCCATCCTTAAGAAAACCAACCCATGTCACCCCTTTATATTTCGAATTAGGTTTAGGTGTCTTCATGAAAGTTGTAGGTAAGGATGTTAACTTTCATTTTCCTTTGATTTGACTCCATTTGGATTTATAGAATTTGAGTTATTATTGAAATACTTCACATTGGTCATGCTGCGTTTTTCATGAAACTTCAGCACAACCCTTTCAATGGACTCTAAAACATCTATGAAATCAATAGTGAGTTTAAGCAAGTCGTTAGCGTGTGAAGTAAAATTAAGGGTCATTAAGCTATATATCTAAATGAGGAAGTGTGTTGAGGCATAAATAGAAGTGATAACCTCAAGGTAATGGCGAGTCTAAAACATGAACCGGTGATAGTGATTTAAGACAATAAAAGATTGTAACGATGAAATTATATTTGAAGATAAGATCATAAGCTTAACGAGTCTAAAATAATAGGGGGAAGACATTATAAGTAATAACGAACGGATTGATAAACATGTTAAGACCGAGAACGAAGGAGATATGATGATATGATGTTAATCGAAGAAGGAGATGTTAACGTTGTAAGATGATGAGGTATGATGAACGACGAATGAGATGTGAACGTCATATGACAATGATGAACGACATAATAAAAGACGGTTATGAAAGACTTAAGGGGAAAGCAGAGAGAGTTGTAAGAGGGTTATTCATGAACCAATAAAGATGAAAATGATAGTAAATTAGAGCAAGGGATAAATGTAGCGACGATACTATACGAAGAGTGTGAACTTAGGAAAGTTGTTAGGTTGAAGCGGAAAGGATTCGATGTAAAAGGTAAAGATAAAGATACGATATGGGGATTATTTGGATGAAATGTAAATGGATATTAGGAGTTGTGTATGAAGTAAATGAATGATATGAGGGCTAGTAAGAGCAGTGAGTCAAGATAGTAATCTAATAGAAGAGAGTAAGATGAATGAGAAGAAAGATAAGGAATAAGTGAATAAAAGTGGATTGTTTTAGAAATAATTCATAAACAAAACACGAAGATAATATTACAAACTTAGAATAAAGGTTGTGTCTAATAACATAAGTTAAAATTGAAGAGTACAAAACCTAAGTAAAACAAGCATAATATGTTAACTGTAACAACCCGTTTCTAGCTAGGATTATTTTATTTATTATTCATATGTGTTTATATGTGCTTATTTACTTATGTGTGTATTTGTCTTGAGATTGATGGATTTTTAGTCTAAAATGGTATTTTAGTCATTTTGGGGGTTAAGGGTATTTTGGTCATTTTTAAGACTGAGGGTATTTTGGTAATTTGTGGAGTGAGAGTAATTTAGGCCCCATATGAGGAAATTTAACCTAGCCCAATTAAGATGTGATTATATAAGCTTAACATGAGTATAAACTAGGGTTAGAATATTTCATTTCTTATAACAGAGGGAGGATAGAGAGAGAGAGAGAGAGAGAGAGAGAGAGAGAGAGAGAGAGAGTGGGAAAAATAGAGAGAATAAGAGAAAAGGAAGGACTTGGAGATAAGGAAAGCTAGTGATTGGAAGCTACAGGGGAGAGTGAAGCCATAACCAGAGGAATTAAAGCTTTGAGGTAAGGGGGCTAGAACTATTTCATAAAATAAGCTATAAACTCATCTTTTTTATTATGTTATGGGTCATAAGTGTTTTTGTGTGAATTACGGTTTTTGTTGTTTTTAATATTGAATTTCGTGCTCCTGATTGATGAGCAAATATGAGTATGTTAAGTTTCATGGAATTGATGTGTTTATGTGTTCAAGTTCATAGTTGATGTTTGAAATAAGTTGTTTTGATGATTTTTTATCAATTAAGTGTAAACCATGAATTTGTGAGTGATTATTGTTCAAACGTGTCTAAATTCACTTGATAAATGATTATATATGTGTGTATGTTGTTGGGGTTTGAATTGTTGTTGTTGTTTGTGAAGTTTGAATGAAAATGTGAAAATATGAGTTTTTGGTTAAAAATGAGTTTGATGATGAATTTGTGATGAAATGAGGTTATGAATTCATGTTTGTATGTGTTTTGATTGCCTCTTGGTGTATGCTAACTAATAACAAAGTTTTGGAAACGAATTTGGGTCAAAGGGGGATCAAAATCAGGGTTTTTGGTGAAAACTGGAATGGTTTCCCGAGAGGTAACCCAAAATCTGGGTGCACTTGTCTGGTGCAACTCGCTAGGCGAGTTGTGGCACATTGTGGCGAGTTACCCAGGACATAACCAATGTTTTCTGCGTCCCGGGCAATTGGGGGTCGTTCCGTACTTTCCTAAATGCTTCTTTTTATGTGTTTGATTGTTGTTTTCACTTCTAAACCTACTGGAACATCAATTGGATTGGATTGAAATGATTTTTGTAATTGAATTGAATTGAAACTTATTTGAAAATGTTCAAGAACGTGAAATTTTCCAAAATTCGTTTTTCTCATGTACAATGATGGGGTTATGATTTGTTTACTGTAACTATGAGTCTAGAATGAATATGCAATGAGTATATCGACCTGGAACTTGGTTTTACTTTGAAAATGCATTACTTTTGGAAAATGATAAAATGAGACGAACTTAGTGAATTTTTTAAAATAATCGGAATTGAACTATGACGAGGATATGTTTGAGCTACTATGATGTTATGTGATATATGAAACTACTTTTTTGTTGTATTTAAACATGGATGCCTTGTTTTCGGTGAATTATTTGGAAAATGATAGTTTTTGTGAAAATAGACGAACTTTGTCAAAGTAAGGCTTCATGATTGAATAAGTTGCAAATGGCTTTATGTTCATGATAATAGGATAGAATAAGAATGAATCAATGATGATTAGATGTTTAATATGATGAATGTCATGATCTGGTTATTTATCCGTCTTTTATGCAAAAATGTGATTTGTGAAATGTTATTGTTTCTTTGAGGTGAAACTTGTTGATGATGTATTGGTGATTTAACTAGACGAATTGATGATGACATGTTGAATCGTGACTTGTTGATTGTATGGATGTGAATTCTTGATAATGCAAATGTTGGTGAAAAACATAATTGATGATGATTATTATGTTAAATTGGTGAAGATATTATTCACCCGTTCAGGGACAGATCTGAGCAGGGCAGGGTGTGCAATAGCCACACCAGCACATACCCATTTGATTAAAAAAAATTATTAGTTTGATCAGTGCACACTTACTCAACAACCAAGCACAACCCATCACATGCTCTTTTCCTTACTTCTAGTATCAGCAACACAAATTTCCTTTCCTTCTTCTTTCCTTTGCTAACCACGCATGCGTTTTCAGTGCCAGCTACCGAACCCAACAACAACACCAGTCCACCACCACTCACTACTGTCGCTCACCTCTCCTCACTCAGCCCATCTCCTCTCCTCGCCTTTTTCATGTCAGTTTTGAAATTATTATACTGAAATTGATAGTAGTAGTGAGAGTAATTGAATCATGATATTGAAATAGAAATTGAAATTGAAATTGAATTAAGATAGTGAAAATAGTAGTGATAGAAGAATAATACTGAAGTTAATTTTAACTTTTATTGTTACCTCACTGATACTGGAAGTCCAGATCCGCCCCTGCACCTGTTGTCATTACATTACTAAAGTTTTCCATGATATATTTTTTCCTTCCTGATATAGATCTCTGAACTAGAAAATACGATACAATTGATATATATATATATATATATATATATATATATATATATATATATATATATATATATATACACACACACACA
>Ga0099826_10003794_pt1 | contig 10405 bp, 8 predicted proteins | sample Mtrugardesep15_FD_76830 | JGI IMG/M metagenome (GOLD analysis project Ga0099826, IMG submission 76830) | Root nodule microbial communities of legume samples collected from California, USA - M. trunc garden sep15 | ecosystem: Host-associated > Plants > Roots > Nodule | place: USA: California...
GTTTTTACTTTCCTTCCATTGTCTTTTGATGAATTTTCTTTTTGAATTTGAAATTTATTTGTTAATATTCGGATAATTTTTTATGTGTTTCAAAAATTTTAATATTTTTTTAATTTCAATTTAATCAAACATACGATATTAAAAATCATTTCAAATAATCAAATTTAAAAAATAAAAACAAATTTTATTTTATTCTCGCATCCGCAAACTTGTCCCATCTGTTCTGTTATCATTGATAATTCTCATAAAAACAAATTAAAATACAATAATTTAAATGTGAATTAACAATTCCTCAACTGATAATAATTGAAATTTTTTGAATTTTAATTTATTTTCTTTAAATTATCGTTCATAACGAGCTTTGGTTGATTTTCCTCCTAGTTGAATTTAAAATTTATTTCCGAAGTTTTTCTAATAAATTTTTTATGTGTTGCAACTTGCAAACGACTATAGGTTTTAAGAGCAAATTTTTCGATGCCAACATCAATTTAATAATCAAAAATTATTTAATTCGATGAATTTTTTAATTTAAATACTATTTCAAAATTATGAATAAAAATTTAAGAAAAAAATTAAAATTGCAATTTTATAAAATGATACATTATTTATAAAAATAATTTTAAAAATTTTAAATTTCAAATTATTTTAAATATTTATTAATTTTTTTAAAATTTTCATAAATTGATCCCTTTTACCTCGATTTTTTAAAATAATAATTTTTGATAATACAATTATATTTTGCATTTTTTATAAAGTTTATGTGTTGTAAAAATTTCTTTCTATATCTAATAATTTTTGCTGCTTTTCCATCATTTTCAAGCATCCCCGTTTTGTGCACAAATCCATTGATTTCATCGCCCATGAGAAGGAACAAGCCCTGAAATGGGTGGAAGAATTGCGTCAATTCCTCCAACAAACCCAATCCCAAACTTCAATCAGTTTTGATGAAAAATTGTGGCTTCTTCAAAATTTTCGCAAAGCTGATTTGGACAGAAATGGCGAAATTGCATTCAATGAATTGTGGCGTTTGCTGAAGAAATTGAATTTACAATTGAGTGAACATTATGTGAGGGCATTGTTTCAGGTGAATTTTCAATATATTTATAGGATTGATTAATAAATGCTACTTTTATTAATATTAATTCGATAAATAAAAATAAATTAAAAATAAAAAACGAAAAAGATTTTGCATCCCATAATATATTTTTGAAATTTTTGCATAAATCGAAAAAAAATATAATTCTTTCATAAATAATGATTGTCTCCAGAAAGGACATTAAAATAGAATTTTTTAAACTAAAAATTATTTTATAACAAAAAGTGGCAATTTTTTATTTTAAAAGTAATTCGATATTATCCAATTGAATTTGATTAATAAATAAATTGAACATAAAAAAAAATAAAAAAATAATGAGTTTTTTAAACCATAAAACACTTTATAATTTTATCCATCAAATTTGATTAAATAAATAAATTAAAAATCAAAAAAAGTTTTGTATACCATAAAATATTTTATTAATTGTAAGCATAAATAAAATCAAAATAAATTTCATTCATAAATAAAATGACAATCTGACTTTCTGGATCAATAAAATTTTTTAAATTAAAATCAAATTATTAAAAATTAAGATATTATTTTTTTTCATATTTTTTTAATCCTTTAAAAATACCAATTACAAAGGAATAAACATTTGTCGAAAAATTAATCAAACATCGATTTTCATAGGAAATAATCGACAAAGGCGGCAAACATCGTCAAGCTTTAAGTGAATCCCAATTTTTGGACCTTTTCGCTGTGCTCACCGATTTGCCCGAATATAAAAGTGCATTGAGATTGGCCAATGCCGAAGGCAATGATTTTTTGGATGCTGCTGGTCTACAAAAATTTCTCACTGAAGAGCAAGGATTCAAGGGAATTGATGTGAAAAAGGCAGAGGCAATCATCGAATTTAGTGAACCTCAAAAGCAGCAACAACAACAAGAAAAGAAGGAGGAGTCTTCTAAAAGCACTGAGAAAGTGTTGACCATTAGTGGTGAGTCCATCCAAAATATTTAATGCAAAAAATCAAAATATTTATTCATTGATCTTTTATTTTATGATTAATAGGTTTTCGTCGACTTCTTCAATCACGTTGGGGCAACATTTTACGTGAAGATCATGAGACAATTTTCATGGATATGGATCAACCTTTACAATGTTATTTTATCAATAGCAGTCACAACACATATTTGACTGGATTGCAGGTGGAATGAATATTAATTGGTGAAATTATCTAGACAATTCTTTTGGCCAAATTACACTTTTTATTATTTTTTAATATTTTTAATCTTTTTTGGAATTTTCCTAAATGTTGAATTGAAAATCAATTTTCGTGAGTAAAATATATTTAATTCAGAAAATTGTACCTCATAAATTATTTATATCCTTTTTTTAATAAAATTATGATTTTTTAAAGAAGAATAAAACAATTTTATCGCTAATCGAACGATTTAATTAAATTAAATAAATTAGCTAAATTGAAAATATTTAGTTATGATATGAACTATATAATCGAAAGAACAAATAATTCGATAAATTAGCGCTTTCCTATACATATCTGACAACAAATTTTTAAACATTTATTGTTTTGGATTTGGATATCATTTTTAAAGCCCAAAAATGCAATTTAATTAATATCGAAATTTTATCAGCATCGACTTCGGATAGCTTTATCCCAAATTTTCTATTTTTTTTTTTAAATCTATTAAATTATGGAAATTTATAGGTTCATGGGAATGCAACCGTGGAAGGATATATTTCGGCATTGAGGAAAGGATCAAGACTATTGGAATGTAATTATTTTTAATAATTTTTTTTAAAACCTTATTGAAATTTAATATTTTTTTATTAGTTGCTTCTAAATTTTTCCGAAAATTTTTTGATATTTAAATCATTTAAAAATAGTATGAATAGTGAAGCGATGCAAAAATTTACTTTCTAAAATTTATTTTACATTCTGAATATTTTTTTTAAAATATTTATTATTCGTTTTGGATAAAGTGGCAAATTTTTATTAACATTTTTAAATTTCGTTTTATTGATTATTTTATTTAATTTATTTATGGGTTTTAGAACATTTTAGAAAATATTAAGAATTAGGATTAAAATATGTTAAAAATAAAATTTTTAATATTTTTTTTTTGATTTTTTTTATAAATTAAATCATTCAACAAAATGTGATATAATATAAATTTTTGTAGTGGACATTTTCGATGGTGATAATGGCGAACCCCAAATCACGCATAAACGCACATTCATTGCGCCAATTTCATTGCGAAATGTGCTAAATTGTGTCAAAAATTATGCATTCATGCATAATCCATTTCCGGTTATTTTGACCATCGAAAATCATGTTGGCGTCGTTCAACAACGAATTATGGCCGACATTTTCAAGGAGGTTAAATTTCTGTTTTTTTGAAGGAAAATTTTCAAAATCAATCAAAAATTACTGTAAACTGAAGGGATATTAAAAATATTATCGAAAGGAATAATTTGATTTTTTTAGAATTTAAGAAATTTTCACATTATAAAAAATATTCTAAATAATTAAAAGATTTTAACCCTCTTCAAAATTCACTGACGATCCCTATTTTCTCTCACGCTTTTTTCTGTTGAAAATAATGAAATTATTATTTGATTTTTCATTTTTTTATAATATTAATTAATTATATTGCATGTTTTTGAAGGGTTTCTTGTTTATTTTCTATCATAATTAAATTAACCATTTATTTAAAAAAAAAAAATTAAATAAATTTTTTATGAGTTGAAACGACAATTAAAAAAATTAGTAGAATGTTATATTAATGTGAAATATAATTCAGAACTCTCATAAATTTGGCATTATTAAATTCATTTCATAAATACTCTATTTCATTGCTTTCTTCACCAAGTTTATTTCTCAATTACCATAAATTCTCTTTTAATTCCCCAGTCTCCAAAAATTTCGAAGAGAAAATAATAAAAAAAATTATATATATAAAAACTGGCATTTTTTACAGATTCTTGGCGATCATTTATATATTCCACCGGACAATGCTCACTCCAAACCACTTCCATCACCGAATGCACTGAAAAAGAAAGTGCTACTTCGAGGCAAAACTTCCCAAACATTGGCAGCAATTGAGCCGGCAATTGCCAGCAATGTTCCACCAGATGATGATGGCTCACCGGTGGAGGATGCCGAATCGGCCGATGAACGTCGATTGCCCCGGGCACCAATTGATGATCAATTTGGTCGGCTGATTGCATTGCCCAGTGTGAAATTGACGCCGGGGAATTTGTATGGAGACATCAAAAATCGTACGTATATGAATTTTGCTCATTGGTATAATATAATAATCATTTGTATTCCAATTCATTATCGATTTTATTAAATAAAATAAAAAAATAATGATGATAAAATAGGATTCCCATTTAAAAATTGGAAAAAATTATTTTTTTCATGCGTCTAAAAATATTTTTTTAAATCTCATAAAATATTTTTGACAAAATTTTATAAATTAAATAGCAGAAAATGATTTTTATAAAAAGAAGAAGCTAAACATTAAACAATTCGAAAATAATTAAAATAATCAATAAAATTGCATTTTTTTCCTGTTCTAATTAAACGAATACATTTTTTGTTTTTACTTAAAATAATTTTTAATCGCATAAATAAACTGGTGCCTAAAAAGCTCTATAGTCTACAACCATCAACCATTCAATAGCAAATGAAAATAATTATGGAAAGAAATTTTCTATTCAAAAATTAGGAAGAATTTATATTTTTTGATGCTTCTAAAATAATTTTTAAATCTCATAAAAAATTTTTAGCAAAATTTTATTAAGAATATAGAATATACCCAAAAATGATCTTTTAAAAACGGAATTCAAATAATTGCGAAATGAAATAAAAAAGTTTTAAAATTAATTCAAAATTGTGGTCTAAATTGTTCATAAAATTATAATTGACCAGATAATTATGAGTTGAAATAAAATTGCTCGATTTTTATTTTGTCACTTTTTAATTCATAAAATTTTGCATTTTCTTTCAAATCCAATAATTTTCCCATAATTTAACCTTCCAAAATCTAAATAATAAAAGAAAATAAAAATTAATATTCATCTGAAAAATTTATTTATTAGCGTAAATTCTATTAATCAAATTTCGTCTTCATATTTAATTTTTCTTCTTTTTTTTCAGATCCGAATAATGGAAGTCCATCATTGAGTGAGAAGAAGGTGGCCGCCTATTTGGAATCAAATTCCCCAATAATGGCCTATACAGCCACACGCATTGTGAAAAGTTTCCCCGGTGGAATTCGGCAAGATTCAAGCAATATGGATCCAATGGAATCGGTAATAAAAATATTTTTGGGAAATTTTTTTGCTCTCTTTTTTATGAAAAGAAAATTTGAAGAAAAATCCAAATTTATTATTTCAAACCCATAAAGAATTACTACCAGAATAAGAATATAATTCTAATGCTTGCCAATGAATTATAAAATCAACAACCTTGACAACAACCAAAAATTTTGAAAAAAATAAAAATTAATTTTATAAATTTGAATTATTTTAAGTCAATCCTGATTTTTTTTTGAGTTATTCTTTGATTTAAAAATTACAACTATTGTTGTTTAATCAATAGAAATAATGTTTAAACGAATATCTTAATACAAATTTTATTAAATTCACTGTTTATTTTCTTCAGTGGATTTGTGGCATTCAATCGGCGGCAATGAATTTCCAAACATGCGATGAGGAATTGGATATCAACACTGGGCTATTCTCAATCAATGGAAATGTTGGCTACATATTGAAACCAAAAATTTTATTGGATGGCAAAGATCCAAGACACTTGGATGAAATAAAATGCACATTGGAAATTGCTGTAAAAATATTGAAAATTTTGATCATTTAAAAAAATGATTAGATAATTTGTGGCCAATATTTGCCAAAAACGGAGCCCGGCAGCGGTGGCATTGTTGACCCATATGTGAGTGTGGAAATTTTCGGCATTCCTCAAGACAGAAATAAACAAAGGACGAGAGCAGTTCACAATAATGGGTCAATTTTTTTTAGTCCCTAACACTGATGACTTAATTAAATATTTAATTGATATTCTTTTAAATTTCAAACATTTATATTCGAAAAAAACAAGCGCGATATTTGTAATTTATTTATTTTTTCTTGGACTATTTAAGAATTTTACCTCTCGAATTTTCTATGAGTTTGAAAGTTCTTTTTTTTTTTAAATTATTCCTTTTTGATGAAATAAAAAATAAATAATATTTAAACAAAATTAATTATAATCTTTTTTACGATTTCTTTTCAAGATTCAACCCAGTTTGGAACCAAAATTTTTCCTTCCAACTTTATTGCCCAGAATTGGCCATTCTGCGAATGTGCGTCAAGGATCACGATTCGCATAGTGCCAACGAATTTATTGGCGAATTTTCATTACCCGTCAGCAGCATAAGACAAGGTTAAAATTTGGAATTAAAATATTACAAAATTTTTTCGATAATTTCAAAATTTTTTTTTGTCAAATTAAATGCATCCGAATTTGAATTGATCACAAAATTCACAGGTTATTCACATGTTCGTCTGAACACAGGAACCCTTCATACAGTGGACGATGCCGCCTCATTGTTTATTAGAACAGCCTTTTCATAATTATGATTTAAATTGATTCGCAAATATTTTTTATGATAAAAGTCTAATTTTTCTCATAATTTTTGTACTAATTTTAAATATTTTTTAATCCAAAGGTAAAATTGCATAATATATACTCTTTATAACATTTTAATATCAGTGGTTAATTTTTATATTTTTTTTTTTAATATTTAGTTTTCGATTTGTTAATTTATTGTTTTTTCCCCATAATTGAATTAAAATTTATTTGTAAATTTTTCTAGTAAATTTTTTTATATGTTTTAAAAGAATAGTATATTTTAAGTTTTTTTGAAATACTTCGATTTTATCATCAATAAGGTATTAAAAAATTATTTCACATTATTTAATTTCGAGTCGAATTTGAAAATAAAAAAGATGAAAAATTAAATTAATTTTATTCCTGAATGAAATAATCCATCCATCTGTGCTATTATCAAAGGTTAAACAATAAAAAATTAATTAAATGTGAATTCTCATTTCTTCAGGGATAATGAATTTTTTGCTTTTTTATTTTCTTTGATTTTTCTTTCGTCGGACTTTTTCTCGTTCCATTTTCTTCATTGTCTAATTTAAAATTCATGTATTTAAAAATTTTACTAATAAATTTTTTATATGTTCGAAAAGAATGTTATTATAGGTTTTAAGATCAAATTTTTCGATGCCATCTTCAATTTATAATCAAAATTCATTTAATTCAAACAAATTTTTTGATGTTTATTATATGTAACTATTTTAAAATTATGACTGATAATTTAAGAAAAATTAAAAATGGAATTTTATAAAATTATATTTTATTTATTATTACATTTTTTGAATAATTTTTTAAACATTTATTATTTTCGATTTGGAGAAAATGATAATTTTTTACTAATATTTTTAAATTTTATTTTATTGTTTATTTTATTTAACTTATTCATAGGTTGCAAAATTTCAGAAAATATTAAGAAATTGAAATTAATATATGTTAAAAAATAAAATTTCTAATATTTTTTGATTTTTTCAATAAATTAAATCATTCACAAAATGTGATATTAATATAAATCATAAAATTAATCTAATTTGATCGGCATTTTTTTGTTCTAAATAATATATAAAGCAATAATTTAATTTTTGAAAATTTAAAAAATTTACATATGCCAAAAATAATTATTATTAAGACATAAATTTTTTTAAAATTTTTTTCTCTGATATTTTTTGGATAAATAACTCTCGGAATTTACTGATGATCCCATTTTTCTCTGTCACGCTTTTCCACTGCTGAAAATAATGAAATTATTATTTAATTTTTCAATTTTTTATAATATTTAATTAATTATGATCCCGATGACTGTGACTTGTTTGTTTTCCATAATTAAATTATCAGCTTAATTGAGTGAACATTATGTGAGGCATTGTTTCAGGTGAATTTTAAATACTTTTATATTAGATAATTTTTTTTCAAAATATTAATTGATTAAATAAATAAATTGAAAATTATAGAAAAAATAATAATTTTTGCATCTCATAAAATATTTTGCAATAATAAGCATAAAATAAAATAATAATAATTTTGATCCATAAATAGCGAATTTATCAACGGACATTAAAATATAATTTTTTAAAACCAAAAATCAACCAAAAAATAATATTTATTTATCTTATTTTTTAATCTTGAAAAACAATTAAAACACCTTTTCAATAAACAACAAAATACAATAAAATTTGATTAATTAAAAATTAATTGAAAATCAAAAAAATAGAGAAATAATAATTGTTATAATTTTGGATATTGATTGAATGTCTTAAATAAATATTTAAGCTAAAAAATTTTATGGATTTAATAATTTTTAGCGAGAATTATTTGAATTTTTGATTTGAGCAATTATAAATGGCAATCAAATCAATTTTTAAAATTTATAGCATTATATAAGCCGCTTTACTCTTTTCAAGTTTGTCAGATTATATTTTTGTTTTAATTTTTTTCAATATTCTTTTAATTGAAATGATCTGGGTCTTTTTATTTTTTCGAGATTAAATTTTAATTTTTAGTTTTGTAAATTTTTTCTAATAATTACTTTATGTGTTACAAATTACAGGCGAAAAACTGATTGTGTGATATTAAACTCAAATTTTTTGGTTTTACAATAAATTTGATTTTCGAAAATTATTTCCCATGTTTGAATATAATATCAAAAAAACTTTAATAAATTTAAAATTGTATTTATTTTATTCAAAGTATTCCAGCGGAAAATAGTAGAAATTCAAAGATTAATTTTTATTTTGATAAAATCTAATTTAATTAAAACATATTTAGTTATTAAAAAATTTATTTATTTATTAAATAATTGAAAACAATATCAATTATAAATTTTATACATATGTTTATCCAATTGGTACAATAGCAGCTAATGAATTCGCATTATTATTTTGAATTCTAGAAAGCACAGCCTGCATTTTCGATGAATTGGGATTAGTTTTATTCGTCAAATTTGTAGAAGAATTTGTTTTGAAGAAAGTTAGTCGATATGCTTCTTTGTAATCTTTGCTGAAAGATAAAAAAATTAAAAAATTATAAATAATTTTTAGAATTTTTAAGTAATTTTAAAATATATTTAATTAAATAATATTTATTTTTATTAAAAATTTATTATCTGGAAATGTAAAGCAATATTGGATTAGCTGAGAAGACCAAAATATTTGTATATAGTCCTAATTGACCGGCATAGAATATCATATTTGCATCCAATGCAGGTTGGATCCAATCCAATATCATTGGCATAATATTGCCCAAAAAATAGACTGATACCAGAATTAAAAGTGATTTCAATATTCGTTCCGTATAAACAAAAGATTCTTTTTTAAAAAGGAAAAAATATAATTAAATAATAATAAATTTTAATAAATTTTAATAAAAATTTCTTAAAGAGATAATTTTAAAAAAATTTTTCCTATAAATGAAAAATATTGGCTTTCTTTCTGACAAGAATAAAACTATCTTTATTTTATTTTTTTTCAATATATTTTTTAAATTTTAGTGGTCCCTGGTTGCTTGCTTTTTTATACACATTAATAGATTTTAAATTTATTTGTAAATTTTTTCTAATATAATTTTTATATGTTGCAAAAACAGGCGAAAAACTATTGGCAGAGTGCTAAAATAAAATTACTTCAGATTTAATCATCAATTTGAAAATAAATTTGTTATAAATATATTAAAAATATTTAAAAAATTGATAAAAATTAAAAAATTCTTATTATTATACAAATTCATTTTTTTTATTAAGCTTACTCTTTATACTCTTTTTCAAAAAATTAAATTTTAATATTTCTATAAACAAAATATTGGCTTTTACAGATAAGAATCTATTTTTTTTTTTCAATATTTTTTAAAATTGTAATTCGATCGCCATTTGTTATATTTTACTAATAAATGAATTAAAAATTTATTTGTAATTTTTTTCTCATTTAATTTTTATGTGTTGCAAAAGTTAGATGAAAAACTATAGGTAGAGTGTTAAATATATTTCAGATTTTATCATCATTTTGAATTTCGAAAATAAAAATTATCATATATAATTTAAAAAATTAATAAAAAATTTATCTAATTTTTATAATTTTAATTCCAATTATTTTTTTATTAAACTTACTCTTTGTACTCTTCTTCATAAATTTAATTTTAATCCAAATAAGTGCATAAAATAAAATGGTAAAGATGAGAAGGACGAATAAAAA
>Ga0099826_10003795_pt1 | contig 10398 bp, 4 predicted proteins | sample Mtrugardesep15_FD_76830 | JGI IMG/M metagenome (GOLD analysis project Ga0099826, IMG submission 76830) | Root nodule microbial communities of legume samples collected from California, USA - M. trunc garden sep15 | ecosystem: Host-associated > Plants > Roots > Nodule | place: USA: California...
TTATATCCTACTTGAATAAGTGATTTCACATATTTTCTGTTTTCTTTCGTTTGTTTTTGTGATTTCGTCGTCTCTGAACGACTTTGTTTGTTTTGATTTCTCGTCTTTGTGCGGTGTGTTTTTTATTTCCCGTCTTAGTGCAGTGTTTATTTGATTCAGGTTGAAAGGTTAGCTTTGAGCAAGTGCAGATCCGATCAATGACAATGACTTTGGCGTCGTCAACGTTGCAGATCCGAAGACATGAATATTCCGGAGACTTTAATATAGTCATATTAGTCATATTTGTAAGCATAGGTACTTTGTCGTTTTACGCTATTAACATGGATGTTGTGAGTTTGTTCACAGATTCATCCTTTTTGTTTTAGCGAATTTGTATTTGTATTGTATCGATGTACTCTATCAATTTGAATGAATGAATATCGTTTATTTTTGTCAAAAAAATAATAATATTATGTTGAAAACATAAATTAACTCTCTCTCTCTTAAGGATAAAATTATAAAAACAATAGTAATTATATACTACAAATTTAATACTACAACCAACTTTCTTAATCGCCGTAATTTTTGCAAAAGGCTCCTATGTTTATAGACGGAGGTAGTAATATTAATTAGATGTATGTTTAGAAAAAAGATAATAAGTGTCTATTGTAATTTGTACAATACCTTATATTTAGGAACAAAACTTTTTATCAAAGAGTGTTTATAAATAGGGAAAGAGGGAGTACTACATTCATCCTTAAATATATGATCCTTTTGATCAAAACAAGGTGATTAAGCAAGTTAATGTTGTATTAATTTTGTTGTCAACTATTTTTGTTTTACATATTTACCTATATTTACCTTTAAGTGAGAGAATTAATTGATGTTTTAATAGAGTATTTGGCAAAAGAAAAATGTAACTTACCTTGATAAAGAAATAATTAATTCACTTTGAATTTTGAAAGAGGTTTTACAAAAAATTACAAAGAAAAAATTCAAAAATATCTTCTAATTTAGGACATAGATACCCTTTATGTTCTACGGTGGATGATTCAGTTTGACTATTTGTATTATTCATATAATATATTTTAATTGTATTTTTCTTGTAATATATGTTATCAGATTTGTTGAATATTTTTAAAATATTAAATTTTTATAATTTTTGTTAAATTTTTTAGTGAGAGAAACTCCAACTTCTCTTTAAACTTTCTTTCTCCTTCATTCATCAGGGAAGGGTGGTTTTAGGTCATTTTTTGACCTAAAATCACTCCTCTACATCTTTTTTCCTATTTTCTTTCAATTTAAATAAGTGGTTTTCACATATATCAAGTTTTTCTTTTTGTGTTTTTGTGATTCATCGTCTAATTGTGGTGTTGTGTTGTTAGTCGTCTTGTACGGCGTTTGATTTCGAGTCTTGTCGCAATGTTCGTTTAGTTACTATTGAAAGATCGACATCAGTCAATTACAAATTCAATCAATGATTTGGACGTCAACGTTGTGGATCCGAAAACATGGAGATTTCAGTGACTTAGATTTTATCATATTATTTATAGGCATTTTTTCGTTGTATGCTATTAACTTGAGTGTTGTGAGTTTGTTCCAGATTCATAATTTACGTTTTTAGCGATATTTGTATCTAATGTGATATACTCTATCAATTTGAATGAAAGAATATCGTTTTGTTTTTGTAAAAAAATAATAATAATTAAAAATATTAAGACCAAAATTGTATATTGACATATATGAAACATTCAACTACATCACTTATTATCGAACCAAGAGAGGATTCCTCCGGTCACATTTCTAAACAAAAAACAACTTTTATATCTGACATATAAATATGATCGGATACATTAACTATTCAATAAATCTAAAATGTTATTTTTTATATATAAATGTGATCGGAGGGAGTCCAGAAATATTTAATGTGTTCTAATGACACAAATGTTACTATTTTCCATAAATCAGGCATCAAAATTAGGACATGTTTATTAGGAAGGAGAGCAATTGTAGGAAGGATAACCTTCACGTCACATGGACACAACCATTACCCTTTAATATTTCCTCCAATATTCCAGAAAGGCCTTTCCACGCGTAACAGTTTGAAAAATACTCTCAAATTCAATCAACTCCCATATGCGTTTATTGCGAACCAGCCATGTGCACATGGTAATAGCCGCATTAGGACTGCATTGGGTTGACAATCATGAAGGACCACAAACATCATGATTTGCATGTCCCAAATATTTATTTAGAAAATACAACTTCCGGTCACTAATATAAGCAAAAGTTAATATTTTAAATTTATTTATTAAATGACGTATGTGGTCTATAATAAACACTATATACATCATTAATTGAATGAATCTAAAATGTAAATTTTTGCTTATATTAATGACAGAGGATGTAAGTTTTAAGATCATATTATGTTATAACTTTAATGAAAATTATCATAATTCTACTGATCATAAAATTTATGATTCTTACAATTATCTGAATCTTAATCTATCCTTTTTTCGTTATTTCTTTTTCATGAGTTGTTCTAGATGACAAATTGATATAGTAACTTTATGAAGAGGCAAACTTTTTAACATTAACCAGTAACTTCTACCAAGTTACAAATATTTGGAGAATTAGGAGCACGGATATTTGCATCATTTCATATGAGTCGCTATAACTAATTATTAACTTAAATAAATTATTCTTACAATCATAGTCTATCAAAGATTTTTTTGTGTCATTTATTATTGAATCACTCGTGGTTATGTTGGACATGTCCAACCTTAAACACGATGAGTTGGGCTAAGAGTCTCATATTGAATGAGATACGACATGAACATACTTTATAAATAGATGTAGTCCTCACATTACAAGCCAATTTTACAAATGTAAAATTAAGTCTAAAAAAAGTTTTAAAACGAAGAAATAATATCCAATATTCTATTGTCGACTTGTCTAATGAACGGTGAGTAAAAAAAATAAGTGGATATTATCTTAATCCTTGTCTCTATTATAAAGAAAATACCTCCATTCGCGTTGATGTGGATAAACCAAGAAGGTTGGTTGGTTTGGGAGCAACGTTCTGTTTTATTTAAATAAGTTTTTTCAAAAGTCTAAGCCTAATCTTTTTCATAAACAAGTCAGGTCAAGCTTAAACAGGTCAGGTCGTAGGTCCATGTAGGTCGGCCTAGCCTATTTCAAACCCTACAAAAGATAGATATAAAAGATTAGAAATTGTGCGTTCTTTGCATAATAAATAGTTGAAGATCATACATCTATGTTTTGTGTGTGTCTATATCTAAAGAAAGATCAAATTACACCAATGTAATCTTACACCAATGTTCTACTGCTCAATATTGTTTTACTCGATTCATATTATTCAATTTTGACCATTAGGTTATAAGTTTATATCATATAGATCGTCTATGTAATTTTTTACATAAATTTGAAATCATTTGATATGTTAATAAGACCCATCAAGATTAACGGTTTATGTGTTTTTTTACATAACACCATTCATCTCGATAATTCTCATAAACATATCAAATGGTTTTGGATTTGACATTACATTACTTGTCGGACCATGTGACAATTCTATGTAGACAACCAACAACCACATTATGGAGGAAATTTACGAAGTAGACAATTTGAATAACGTTTAATAATTTCACGAGTGGTTGCCTCTTAACCCACTTGGGTTGGCGGGTGGTATTGGCTTGAGAATTGAAAATGTGCCAAGTTAGGTGGGTTAGTTTACCTTCTTGACAAATAAAAAAACGAGTGGTTGCTTCTTCTCTAATTTAAGGCGTGTTTACAACAACTTACAATTTTGAGGGTATTTTTGCCTATTTACTCGTAACAAATTAGATTAGATACAATCTACAAAGTAAGTAGCCAGTCAAGATTCAAACATCGATATGCTGATGAATTCTATGAAAAACAAAAGAAAAAAAGGCGGTTAGGAAAAAGGCGGATACAAAAAGAAAGCGTAAGTATATAAGAGCGTTGGAAGAAAGAGTGATAGACAAACAAAGCGCAATGGACGCTGCGCATTTCACCGGTTGGCACCCTTCTTCATCCTCTTCTCATAACAACGTCTTCCTCATTGGTATATTTCCACAACAATCTTCCTCTTGCTTCGGCTTCTGTTTCATGTGTTTTGTTTTTATTTGATCTGCATTGTTCTTTCGTTCAATCAGGAGTCTCTGGAGGTACTGCATCCGGGAAAACCACAGTGTGTGATATGATCATTCAACAACTGCAAGATCATAGAGTTGTTCTCGTCAATCAGGTCACTGCCATTTTCTACTTCTAATTATGTTAAATGGATCTTCACATTAATCACTAATTTATTTATTCGTCGTTGTAGGATTCGTTCTATCGTGGTTTAACGAATGATGAGTCGAAACGTGTTCATGAGTATAATTTTGATCATCCTGGTATGGTAAAATGAAGCTTAATTAAGATTTACTATGCGCGAAAAATGGCATTCATGTGTGATCTGTATTAAATTAAATCTTTTGGTTTTTGTTAGATGCATTCGATACAGACCAACTTGTAGAAACACTCATCAAACTTAAATCTGGACAGTCAGTTCAGGTTCCTGTTTATGATTTCAAGCTCCACCAAAGAGCTTCTGATAGATACAGACAGGTAGATACCTTTCTCATAAGTTCAAATTAGGTGTGGTGTTAATATCAGTTGCTCTCAGATTTGTTGTTATGCTTAAATCTTATCAATTATGCAATTAAATAGATAATCTGTCATCATAAGAGCCATTGGTAGATGGTATTTTCATACCCTTTAATTGTATACTTGTCCATGTAAATGTATCTATCTAAGCGCATATACCTGATTTGATTTGTATCTGTCTACTTCGAAGAAGAGATGGCATAGGCACATAGGTTTCTAATTCAATTAGCTGTTTTAAAACAATTGAGATCCTCTCGTTTACCTCCCTTGTTTTTACCCTCACGTCAAGAGATATATAGATAAGCCACAAGAGCACTTTTGTTCTTGTGTGTAGGATTTAACATAATTATTTTTATGTCACCCTTGTGCCTATCTCTCTCTCAACACGAGCGAAAAAATGAGGGAGTTAAAGGAGAGGATCCAAATCCGTTTTAAAGCTAAACACTCTTTCTTCATCATGAATCATGATTATTATTGAAACCAAGTAGCTAGCTGTTTTCAGACAGTTATGATTGGCGGTGTGGTATACATGTAAAATGAAAATATAGGCAAGTGCTTATCATTAGTGATAATACTACTACTCACCTTTGGCAGGTCAATGCATCTGAAGTGATCATCCTAGAGGGTATATTGGTTTTTCATGAACCACGTGTCCGCGACATGATGAACATGAAGATATTTGTCGATGCAGGTCTATTGATCTTTCAATTTTGTTTATCATTTCAAGTTGTTGGACCATCTATTACAGACTAAGTGGGTTAAAATGCCCTTAATTTTGTTTGTCGTAGGGAAAAGGAGATGTTTAAAGTCAAGGAATAAAATGGTACATACTACATATTACATCATTTAGCTAGGTCTAGTATGTGTAGTTGTGCTATACCTTGTTCTGTCTTCTGTCTGTAGTTCAGATCCACGAATATAGTACCTCCTGTATAAAAGATTGCACTGTTGCAACAATTCACTGAGTTTATTAATCAACCCTCCTTAAGTATTGTCAAATAGCGGCTATAGCACTCTAGCTCAGCAGAGTTCAAACAAAATATTATTTTACGTGATCCACTATTGACAAAATTGCCTTCGTTTTGGAAAATTCTTTTGTCTCAGCTGAGCACTGATGCTGAGTTCTGAGAGGACGGTAACATAATAATCAGAATCCTTTATGCCTATAAACGACCAAACTTAGTTTTAAACCTTGGACTATATCTCTAAGGATCCGTTTGATGGTCAGGATAAGAGAGACGTGACATGATATGATAAGCAATCATGTATCTTGTTTCAATCTAGAACTTGATGAACCAGTAGGATATGATTAGATAATCTTGAACCTTAATCTATCTAGTTTCTCTAGTTAAAATATTATTCTGAGTAGAGGTTGGGTTAGAAACCATCATGATACGATGAGAAAGTAATTTACTCATTTGTTTTGATCGGATAGTTCAGATGAGACTGACTGCACCGCCCATTGCACACAACTCAAATCTGTGTCTGTTTTAATGTGTATAGGAATAAGAATGTAAGTTTCTAAGTACAAACCAAGAATTTAATTTTCAAACCTTCATCCTGATTGTAAGATTCCTTGACATAAATAGAACAGCAATGTGGAATCATGTGAACTAGTAAAGTGAGGAGACTGTGCTCTATGTTCAATTTGTCTGAATTTTTTTAAATGATACATGGAGACAGTTTTCTATGATCATGATTTCTTAATAGAAATATTTGGTTGGTTTTATATTTTATTATTCTTGAAGTCATACTGATGTTGCATTGCATGTTATGTAGATCCTGATGTAAGGCTTGGCCGCAGAATTAGACGAGATACTGTCGAGAGAGGTAGAGATGTGCACTCTGTACTGGAACAGGCAAGATTTGTAGTCTTTTGTATATTATAACCAGACTGACATATGTCAGGAATTCAGGATTATAATTTATGAAAAGTAATATTTGATTTATACTTATATCTTACAATAGATAACATATGAATAGGATAATTTTTTTTAGAGAGACAACAAATAAATAATGCTCATAATGTGCGTTCTAAAGAATAGTTGTGGTTGAAACAAACTAGTGCCAGATACAACATTTCAGCCCCACTAGTTGTGAAGGACATACGCTTTGAGCCAAAATCGCATTGCCGTATGATGTTTTGCTGGTTTACTTACCCAGACAAAAGCAAAATGTTCAGTATCATCAAATGCTTTTTCTTCTTTCTTAAAATGAAAATAAAAACATAACTTCTGTTTTTTAGCGTAAAGATAATATTTTTCTTGCTTGTATAGTTGTATTGCGATTTGCGATCCTATTCCTATATCTCTCTGGGATGACAATGAGGCGAGAAAGCAATATTCTTAAGCATTGTTTTTTTAGGGTGGCACCCGCACTAGTAACTAGGAACTTGATAGATTGAGTCTCATAACTCATTGGTGCTATGCTACTGTCGGAGCATGCATGAAATACTTTTGTTACCATCGCTCTGAATTTGGTTTAGCTTTGTAAAACTCTAATTCCTATTGTGGACCAATACCGTGGCTGATATGGAAATATCTTACAAAATTTTCAGTATGCGAAATTTGTTAAGCCCGCCTTTGATGATTTTATACTTCCATCCAAAAAGTATGCTGATATTATCATACCTCGTGGGGGAGACAATTGTGTAGCAATTGACTTGATCGTTCAACATATCCACACTAAGCTTGACCAACATTGCCTCTGTAAGATATATCCAAATTTGAATGTTATACAGTCTACTTTCCAGGTGATTTTCATCTTATGTCGGTTCCTCCTCCTAAACTCTGTCTGCTTTTGTGCTCTTAGGAGATATTTTTCATGCTAAGTTCTAAAGTTGGAGTTTTCTCGCAGACTAGAGGCATGCACACTCTTATTCGTGATAAGGAAATATCGAAGCATGACTTTGTTTTTTATTCAGATCGACTAATTCGTTTGGTAGGTAGTGCTTTATACAAGATATCAGGATTTACAGTCCCCGCTGCCAAACTAATATCATCATCACTGGATTTCACAGGTAGTGGAACATGGTCTTGGTTACTTGCCATTTACAGAGAAACAAGTTACAACACCTACAGGTCTGTCTAAGAAAGAGGAAATATCATTCTATTCTATAGTTTAAATCTATCAGCAAGTATTTAGTTATCTATGTTTTAGCATACCATGAAATACTTACTTTGTTAGAATGTGGCTTCAAAGTTCAGTCAGAGAGAGTGCTAAATTCTATAGTTTACCCCATTTCAGGATCAATTTATATTGGAGTTGATTTTTGTAAGAAATTGTGTGGAGTATCTGTTATTCGAAGGTAAACTTTTCTATTTCAAAAGGTTAATTGACACTGGTATTCTTCATAGACTTATTATTTCCATACTCAATTGTAATTTATTTTTAAGATATTGGATCTATTGAATGTTCTAATCTCATGGTTAAATTGGGGAAAAACATGTGAGCATTATTGAGATATCGTAACTTAGATTTTAACTCAGTTCCAACCTTGTTGCGCCTGATTACAGTTTTATTTGTCTGAAACCAATTTCACATGTGTTACATGCGTATATTTGAACCCGAATCTGATGTGTTGATATGAAATTTTCATGCCATATTGGTTATTAATTTTACTTCAGTTGGTTTACTTCCATATATTAAAAAAAAAAAAAGAAGCAATTTTTATAACTTCCTATAATTTTACTTTGCAGTGGTGAAAGCATGGAAAATGCTTTGCGTGCATGCTGTAAAGGAATAAAAATAGGAAAAATTCTGATCCACGGTGAAGGTGATGAAACCCAGGTAACCGGTTTTCTTTGTTGAATGTGTTAGTTTCTTGTAAGATGATACAACTCTTCAGATGTAATTTATCACAATGTTTTCATTTTATAAGCTTATATATGAGAAGCTCCCAAAAGATATTGCAGAGAGACATGTTCTTCTCATGGACCCAGTACTTGGTACAGGTCAGTTATGTTTTTCATTTGCACATCGATCTTCTTACACTTACGAGTTATGAAGCATTGACACACATGTAAACACAAGTAATAATTTAAATAAATATAAGTGATTGGTGTCTGATATTGACATGTATCGGACAGTGAACATGATTTCAATCTAAAGTGTTGATGCTACATAACTCACAAGTCACAACTTTTCATTCATCATGTGTCCATAATTCCACATTAGGATTTTTTTAACACTATATTGACATCATTCACCTAACTGTATTGATTTATTCAGGTAACTCTGCAAGCCAAGCAATTGAGCTTCTGATAAAGAAGGGAGTTCCAGAGTCCCGGATAATATTCCTCAACCTTGTTTCTGTAAGTTATTCAATTGAATACTAGTGAAGACCCTACTTATGTTTTAATGAATACCAACATAATTAACAATAACTTCAAAACTGATTTCAGGCTCCCGAGGGAATACATTGTGTATGTAAACGTTTTCCGCACCTGAAAGTTGTTACTTCCGAGATTGATGAAGGACTAAATCATCAGTTTCGTGTCGTGCCTGGGTTAGGAGAATTTGGTGACCGCTATTTTGGTACAGACGACTCCTAAAGGCAAAAACCTCAATTCCATGAAGTGGAAAAAAGTTCCGAAAAGATGTTCGAATTTATTATTGTGTATAATACAAATATCTGCCTATAAGGCTGTAATCATGAACAACTACACCACAAGGAAGGAGAAGTTTCTCCTAAATTAAATTGATTATCCAATTGAATCTTGATGTTTTTTTAGTTGGTTTGCCTCTCTCTCTTTTTTTTCTTTCTGTTTCCGTTACAGCTACAGTAAGTTATTAACTATGCTCCTCTAAAAAAAAAGGTTATTAACTCTGCTAGTATCCAGTAAGTAACTATAACCGGGGCAAATACTTCAGATTTCAAGTACATTCCCTCACTCCAAGTACATTTCCCACCTGCTCCACAATGGATACACCTCCAACAATTACCCTTATAATTGGCTCGCCATGTGCTCCTGCTTCATTTTGCATTTACTGGCTGTATAACATCGTACGTGTATAGTAGTGAAATGATATAAATTACACAAGTAATAACGACATACTGCTTTGGTCTCTGTTATAAGATAAAGTTCACTTCTTAAATTCATTCAATAAATAATGTATTTAGTTTATATTAGGAACTAGAAACATACATCATTTATTGAATAAACTTAAATGGACATCCTCTTATAATGGAGACTAGGGGGAGTATAAGGATTGGTAACAAATAAGGTATGATTAAGAAACAATTAGCCTCACCCTATGGTAAAAATGGGAACCATTGTTAGTAATTTAAGAATGACATTGAAACAATAGATGAATATGCAGAGTAAGTGTATGAAACTTGCATAAAATCACATATCACGGTTGGGTGTAAATCGAGGTTAGATTCTTGACAAAAAAATTTGAGGTCGTGATAAAGTAGAATTAGATATACATATACATATATATCACACTTACATATAATATATCACACTCTGAATTGTCACGTCATGATAAAGTAGAATTAATAGGTCCCCGTGAGCTTAGCTCAGTTGGTATGGACAAATGCTTAATATATGTAGAGGTCGGGGTTCGAACCCCGGACACTCCACTTCTCCACATTAAATAAAATGTGTGAGCTCCCGTACTAGACTACTAGACCAAAAAAAAAAAGAGCAAATAGTCACTTTAGTCCCTGGCTCTGCACCTCGCTGTCACATAGGTCCCTGACTCAGGATTAAATACAAACAA
>Ga0099826_10003797_pt1 | contig 10395 bp, 5 predicted proteins | sample Mtrugardesep15_FD_76830 | JGI IMG/M metagenome (GOLD analysis project Ga0099826, IMG submission 76830) | Root nodule microbial communities of legume samples collected from California, USA - M. trunc garden sep15 | ecosystem: Host-associated > Plants > Roots > Nodule | place: USA: California...
CATGCGGTCCTACCATTTTGAAATGAGTGCCACTAGATACGTATTAGATACACGCTGTTTAGTGGAATTTAATCGAATCTATGTGAATTTTACTCGATTATATCATGAGTGTTAGAAAGAGATCGATAGAGAGTGTATTGCCACCGTTCATTCTCAGGGTAAGTAAAATTCAAGTTGACCCACTAATTTCAAATGATTGTCACTACACAAGGAACTATATCACTGTTATTAAGTGGAATTCCCCTTCCTAATCACTTTTATTTTAATTTATTTGTATTTTTTGTGTATTTTAAATTGGGTAGGTGTTAGACCAATGCAATTTATATGAATCTATGTGAATTTTACCAAGCTATATAGTGAGAGACTGAGAGTGTTGGAAGTATATCGTTAGAGTGTGGATATTGTTAGAGCGTGCGTTGCTAGCATCCATTTGTATTGGTAAGTAAAATTTATGTGGCCCTACCACTTTGAATTCGAAATGAGTGCCACTAGATATGTATTAGATCCGTGCGGTTTAGTGAGATTTAATATCTATGTGAATTTTACTCGATTATATCATGAGTGTTAGAAAGAGATTGATAGAGTGTTCCTTCATCAATCTTTTAATGTGTCGTTGATTTTTGTTCTGTTTTTGTGTTTTAATGTTGTTGGTTTTTATAAGGGTTGGCAAATGATTATTATCTGATGCCTACCCTGTATTAGAGTTATTCATTTGATTTTTTTTATTGGTATGAAAAATATATGTTTGATATAAGATTTGGGTAGTTGATTGATCAATGATGTAGAAAAGCAGACGGGCGGACTGAAATGATGCCGTGTTGATTGTCTGCCACTTCCAACTTTGGAATGTTTCTGAGATTCAAATTCAATCAATAGCATACAGTTTTAATTTTATATGATACTATCATGTTTTCTGAAATGTTTAATTGTAATTGTGTTAGTTCTGCTATGATGATGTTACATATGAAGTTTTATTGTGATATAATTTGCCACGTTCTGAGCAGTATTATAGTTTGTTTTTCATTATTTTATGTAATCATTTGTGTTTTGTCAATATGTTTTCAGTCTATTGGCCAAATGATGAATCTTTCAAATCACTGAGACCTCAAACACTGATTTGAGTTCTGTGAATATTTTATTTGAATAGGAAGATCTGATGCCTTATATAAACATTATTGTTGCCTTCTTTTGTTTTTTCTTCAATTGTTGATTTCTTTTATTTGTTTGTTATTTATTTTTAATGTAGCCTGTGATGGAGACTAGATATATGGTTCTGAAATGCAAGTTTTTCTTGCATTTGTTGAAAATTTTGAACTAGGACGGTCTGAGGCTAATTAACTTCATTTTCAACAACATAGTATTATGTTTTTATATTTTAGTGTTTGTGTGATTTCTCTATCTGTACGGTAATGTTTGAATCAAACTTTGCTGTGGATGATGAGAACAAATTTTTACAGTTATCCCTGTCTGATACTGCAGTGCAGGTGTTGAAAATTTGTAATCTGACACTCATGGGTTCAAATTTGATCAATTGATTGTGTAGGATGTATTTTTATTTCGTGCATTTTAAGAAAGTTATTGATTTTATAATTCAAAGCATGTTTAAGTCATTGCCAAGACAATTGACTTTAGCAGAAGCCTTACAGTATAGTATCGTGTTTAAGTCCTAGCCAAGACAATTGACTTTAGCTTTTCCAGATGTTCTGTACTATGCATGTGTTTCCATTTTCTCCTTTGCTAGCTTCTCAGTCATTGTGTTTGGCATGAGATAGCAGCATCAAAGAAGCACTTTGACTTGAGAAAGCCATTAGAAAATGCAAGCATACGATAGTGCTAAACAATTGAACAAGTTGAGAAGCTGAGTCCATTAGGCCTATTGGAGTATTTCATTTGTTGTTTGGTATCTTGTATTTTTAGTACATCTTTGATTGTTTTTGTTAAAACCATCCTTAAATATCGAATTGTAAAGATTAATTAATATAGTAGATGACAGGACAAATTCTCATTAATAATCAAAACTAGCTCATTAATAATCAAAACTAACACCACCATCAACATGGATTAGTTGCCCTTATTGTTTGGATTGAACCAATGCTAGCTTTGTAGCTTGTCAGCTTCTTTCAAGTTTTTTCCACGAAAAAGAAAGAACCGAACAGAAGCTTCCTCAATGATAAATTGAATCTCTGGTTTAAACAAAGAATAAAATGGCTATTGGGTAACAGCTTAGAGCATAATTATCAAAATCACCAACTAATTTTGATATCACAGTTTCTTAAACCTGGGTCACAGCAATATTTTTCTCAAACACCTTGGCCTACTCATACGCATCATCACTTTGAAATGGTTGCCACTAAGTAGGGAGTTCAATCACCCTCAGTTAGGGAATTTTACTCAATTATATGACGAAAGTATTAGAGAGAGTTTGTTAGAGACTATGCTGCTAACTTCCTTGTTGGCAGGGTAGAGTTCCTCACTTTGTAATGTTGATCTCATTAATGAGCGTGTTGCTAGCGTTACTGTGTAAGGTACATATAATTTATGCAGGTTCCGCCACTTGAGTGACATTAGACAGGGAATTAGATCATGTCATTTAGTGGATGTAGTGTAGTCCGAGTCCATGTGAATTTATATGGTGAGAGAGTCGGAAGGAGATTGTTAGAGAGTGTGTTACACTTCTTGTTGGTTGGTTGGTAATGTTATGTTACGTTATTAATGAGTGTGTTGCTTTTGTAACCAATCCTTCATTTTGAGTAAGTTATTCAATTTTGCTTGGCTTGGAGCTGACCATCAATTTGTAACCCTAATTAATATGGCAATTTTTGTATGGCATATCAGGAATCTATTGCTGGAAAATGCAACGTTGTTTGCATTTCTAAGGACTCTAGGAATCCACAGCTCTCAGATAAAGCCGTTTGGAGTGCTGCCTTTGTGTTCTATCGTTACTTTGATGTTGGGCAGCGTAAAATAGTGGAGGAGGTAGATGACAAGAGTATCGGAATTGAAGGTATGTGGTACTGATCCCAGCCAGTGTGTTTGAATATGTTGGACTAGGCTCTTCTTTTCTTTGAATTGTTGAAAATCTTATGGTGTGCTTTTTTCTGAAATTGTTGCAGTTAAGAACATATTTAACAAATTGGGATAGTCAAAAGCTTGCTGCTGCTATTAAATATTATTTATACAAGAAAAGGAGTTTGGGGAGATGCCTTGAAAAGTAGTGAAGTCACTGAAGTGGTTTTTTGAATTTTAAAAATAGTCAGCCTGTAATTAAAAGCTAGGTGGCAAATATGTTGGTACATTAGTTTCAGAAAGGAGATGCAATGTTTAATTTAAACTTGAAATTTGGTACCTTTGAATTAATGTTTGTTTCATGGCCTGATGTGTTTCATACTAAGTTCACCTACTATCTTCGTTATTATTTAAGTAGAGATTGAGGAGTTCGGTAAATGGTAACTTAAAAAAGCCATTTGAACCAACTCACAACTTTCTATTATGTTGGGTGCCTTAGGTTTTTCAGATTTGTTTTTCTTAACTAACTGGTCAAGCATTGTGCTGTTATCCGTCTCTCTGGATATTATATTATTGTCCAATAAATCGCGTGATATAATTGGACATAGTATCTCTGCAAATACAATATAGGAAACTGTATTGATGAGAACTAATCTTTTATCATGTTTTTGCATAAGATGTTTAGAATGATGTAATTTTAAACACATTCCCTTTCATCCAGTGATTTTGAGCTTTAGATCTGCTTCAAGCCTTCAATGACGATAATGGCACAATATTTATGTTGTAGGTCAAGCTTTGGTTATATTTAAAATAAGGGTCCTGTCAAGGGCACTGGTTAAGCATATCATAAAAGAGAATTATTATCATGAAAAGATGTTGTTTTTGACATTATTGTAAATTAATTACACAATTTCAATGCATTAATTACTATATAATTTCCTTTTTCATATCTTTAACCAGTGTTTTCGGGGCATTGGTTAGCATTTCCCTTAAAATAAAAGCAAGAAGTGAAAGATAGTTATTAGCAAATAAGTTGAGGATTGTTTAGTAATGTTAGATTGATGGTATGCACGACTTCAAATGCGTGATACTAGTACAAGTTTTGAATTTGTTTCAAGGACAATAATGGCGTTTGTTTATTTATGACGTAGGTCATGCTTTGGTTGGTGGTTATATTTAAATGAAAGCAAGAAATGAAAGCTAGTTATTAGCAAATAATCGAGGACTGCTTATTTATGTCATATTGATGGTTCCTTTATACTGTTATATCAAAAGGTTTCTGCTAGGTTTGCACAAAATCATGAATAGCATTGTCAATGACTCGAATATAGTGTATTTTGTGTACTTGGATTCCCTGTACTCAGGTAAATAATGCAGTCACGTGGTCATTTGATATCGGCCGTTGGATAAATATTGGACAACTTGGATTTAAACTCAACATATAGTCTAACAAATAGGCTTTTAAACACAACATATAATATGAGCCATTGGATCTTTATCAAATAGTCTAACATATATTTCATTTTCTTTCCATTTGGGATTGATCGATCATAGCTGGTTTTCTTATTGGCTTTAAGGTTTGTCTTTTGTAGTTGTTATTTGTAATCGTGTTCTTAGGATGGCATGTTATGAACCTGTTTGATTGTATCAAGACTTTCATACTGATAAACTTTTGCACATCAGCTAAAGTCAGATTGGTGGTTGAATGATATGGACTTTGGATATATGTAAGGACACATGACATTATTATTTATGATATAGGTCAAGCTTTGAATATATTTATATAAAAGCAAGTAGTGAAAGCTAGTTTCTAGCATATAAATTGAGATTGTTTATTTGTCAGATTGATTGTATACATAGAGCTTCAAATGCAGTGTAGAAGGAGATTCAACAAATATTGAGTTTAGCACACCAAAAGGAAAAAATAAATAGAATACAAATGAAGAATGGTTATTTGTTGATTATTTTAGATGAAGTGGGATATTTGTTGGGAGTCCTTCTACAAGTATAATAGTCTGTATTTAAGTTTACACGATTATTCCAATTAGGACTTGTTCTCAAGCTGGTGATGATGACCATGACCTAGTTTCTCAGTCTTTCTTGCTTCATCTACATGTACATCATCTTCAACTGATATAACTTCTACTTGTTGTCCAAAAGGACCAGGTGCAATGGTTTCCTTGCCCTTTTTATGCTCATCAATATGTATGGTAGCTGAGGATGATTGGGCATGTAAACCATGATCGAATTTCTCTTTCTTTCTTGTTTCATCTACATGCACATCATCTTCAACTGATATAACTACTGCTTGTTGTCCAAAAGGACCCGGAACAATGGTTTCCTTGCCATTTTTATGCTCATCGATGTGTATGATATCGGTTTCTTGTGTATTCTCCTTCCTCTTCTGAAAGCAACAATATAGAACAAAAGTCAGCAAAGAGAGCAAGACAAGACCCCCTGCGCAGATGACTACAACTACTATGACTATGGGTTGAGCCGAGGCCATCTTTGTTGACGATGTTCTCAAAATGTTGGTTTTCTGTTTGGAATATGCTGTGTTTCAGATGCCTCTTTTAAAAGTGGATTTATAGGAAATACTTGGTATAGAATTATGCATTAGTTTTAGTAACTTGACTCTCATGCAAAGTTTCAGAGGGTTTGTTTGTAGTGAAAAACACTTCTCTTCAGGCTTGCTTGATCTGTTTTTCAGTTTAAAAAATATGTAGGATCTCGTGTACGTGAGGTTGGAAAAATCTGTGCAATTCACGGCCAATATATTCTAACTTTGATATGATATTTAAGTATTTTTTTTAATATTCTCTCAACGTTTATTCGCTATTATTAATACACCAATGAAAGAGTTTAACATCTTGTATGAATATGTCTGAATGTTTGTGTGTGTGTGTGTGTTTAATTTAATTGTTGGAATCTCACCTTATTTATTTGATTCGGCCTATTCCTTTGATGATGCAAGTTTGTGTTATCTTTGAATTCAGATTTAATAATGTACTTTGGTTTGGTGCAAGGCCTATTTGGTGAATTGATCCAATGGTTTAATTTCTGTTAATTGATATGAGATTCTACTCATTTCCATTATATCTACAACGCGTTTGTCATTAAATTGAAGTAATTATGTGTTTGTTGTCAAAAGAAATCCAATGAACCACTATACAAAATGGATAGGCTTATTAAACTTACTCTACAAAATGGATAGGTTTATTAAACTTACTCCACCAGTCGTTTAAGTACACCAACATTAATATATTTATATAGGTTTACTAAACTTGATGAACACCGAAAAGTTCATTAGATTTATAGTAGTTACGTACAGTGGACGAATTATTTAGAAGAATTTGTGTTTGATTTTTGCGTGGAATAATTCTTGATTAATATTTAGTTAATTTTCGATCAATTCTAGACTATCAAAACTCTCTTTCTCTGAAAACCGAATGGTTAAAAAAAAATGAAGTTTTTTGATAAATTTGTTGTGGTTATTAATGAATAATGTATTTAGTTTTTATGATATTGTCATCATTTTATTTTATTAGGGTTCATAATATCTTTGTGGTTATATAAGTGAATTACATATATACCCTTCAGTCATATTTATAAGTAAAAAAAAAAATAGTTTTTTAGATTTATTGAATATCTAATGAATATGGTCTTTTAAATACCAAATACTTTAGATATTCAATAAATCTAAAAAAGTTATTTTTTGCTTATAAATGTGATAAGAGAGATAAATATAGGAACAAATAAAGAGAATTTAATTATACATGAGCACTTAAGTGACTGCATCAACACTAGTAACAACATCAACGAATGAGTATTGGTGAAGGAACTTAATTCAAAAACGTCTGACAAAGTTAGATACCGTTTTAAATATGCAGAATCCCATGAATGTGTTTGTAGGTGCATAATGGTTCTATTTTTTTTTTGTCAAAAAAAAAATTCAAATCGATCAAATCTACGACAATTCAGCTTGATTCGATTTTCAACATTTTTCAGAAATGAAAGCGAACTAAATCGTTAACATTCAATTTGATTTAGTTAATTAGTTCATTTAAAGTTGAAATTAGGAAAAAAAATATACATAACATTTGCTCAATCTCACCAACATATTATTCAGGATTGAACAAATTCAAAAGTATCATGGCATATATCTTTAAATTTTAATCATTTCTTTTCTGATCCTATGAGTTTTTCTTTTCACTTACATAAATTAACGATAATAGTTAAAAAAAAAATAATTCAGTTGACAAAAAAATAAAATGATAAAAATAAAGAAAAATTCCAACTAACTGTCGATTTTGTCTGAATTACTTTTACCATTATATCACGTGATCAATTTAATGAAATCACATGCCATCTAGATTTGCAAAAGCTGACACATGTAAGTAACTTTTACAAAATTACCACCTTCTTTTTCTTATAAGGAATAAAATAAAATTACATCAAAATACACTGTAAAGGTAAAAAATGGTGAATATCTTCTTCACAAATCACAAGTACAGAAGAAGAAGAAGAAGATGTCGCAGTCAAACCACACTGCACACTGCGCACTTCACACCCTATAAATCAACATCATCATCATCATCAGTACTATTCTCTCTCTCTGTCTCTCTCTCTCTCTCTCTCTCTCTCCTCTCCATGGCAGCAACAAAACCAAACTCCACTCTCTCTCCACCGCCTTCACCCAAAACCCTAGAATTCAAATGGGGCAAAAAACGCGGCAAAGGAGGCAAAAAACGCGACACACAATTCTACGAATCATTCACCTTCGACGGTGAAGATTATTCTCTCTTCGATACCGTTTATCTTCAAAACGGAACTGAGCCGCAATCGGAGCCGCATATTGGTAAAATCATCAAGATTTGGGAAGTTCCTAATCGTGAAAAAGCTAAGAAAGTTAAGATTCAGTGGTTTTTTCGACCGCGTGAAGTTTCCAAGTTTTTGAAGAGGATTCAGATTTATTATAATGAGATTTTCTTTGCTACTGGTGTTGGTAATGGTCTTACCAATATCAATCCTGTGGTAATTCAATTTTGATTTTTTTGATTTAATATGGTTTAGTTGAATCTATGTGAATTTAGTTGAATTTGTGTGAATTTTACTCAATTATGTTGAGTCATATGAATTTTACTCAATTATGTTGCTATTGTTACTCAATTAGTTGAATTGAGTTTAATTACATGCAGTGTGAGTGTACAAAAGTTTTACACATCATTTGATTTGATGATGTATGACAAGTATGTGTTTTTAACTCTTTAAACGATGACTTGGCAACATATTATTGGATGCATGTGTAAAACTTTTGTACATTGACGGTGTATATAAGTTAAACTCTTAGTTGAATTATATGAATTTAACTCAAGTATATGGTGAGATTTAGTTGAATTATATGGATTTTACTCAATTTATGTGGGCTTCACCAATTTGAAATGAGGGTAACTATAACAAATTAGATTATTGTTATTTAGTTGGATTTAGTTTGAATTGATGTGAATTTTACTCAGTTATATGGCGAGAGTGTTGGAAAGTGATTGCTAGAGGGTGTGTTGCTAGTGCTGTTGTGTAGGATAAGAAAAATTTATGTGGGCTTCACTGCTTTGAAATGAGGGACGCTAAATAGTGACTTTGATCACTGTTGTTTAGTGGAGTTTAGTGGAGTCCATGTGAATTTTACTCAAATATATGATGGTGATCTGATTCCTTGTTTAGAGGCACTCTTTTCAAAGTACTGAAACCCACATATATTTTACTTCTCCTACACAGCAGTGCTAGGAACACACCCTCTAACAGTTTCCTTCTAATCCATGTGGATTTTTGTCAATTATATGGTGAAAGTGTTGGAGAGATATTGTTAGAGAGTTGTGTTGCTAGTGTTCCTTTGTAGGATAAATAAAATTTAGGTGTGTCGGCGTCCCATCATTTTGAAATGAGTGCCATGTGCCGCTAAATAGGGCATTAAATCACTTTCATTTAGTTGGATTTAGTTCGAGTCCATGTGAATTTTACTCAATGATACTGTTTACAATGTTGAAAAGAGATTGTTAGTGAATGTGTTTCTCGTACTTCTTGGTGGTACCGTAAAAGTTGTGTAATCTCATTAATGAGTGTTTTGCTTTTGTAATAAATTCTTCAATTTTCCTTAGTTTGGATTGGAACAGACCATCAGTTTCAACCCTAATTGAATTGGCTATTTTTGTATGGTGTATCAGGAATCTATTGCTGGGAAATGCAATGTTGTTTGCATTTCTAAGGATGCTAGGAATCCACAACCATCAGACAAAGCAGTTCAGAATGCTGACTTTGTGTTCTATCGCTATTTTGATGTTGGGCAGCGTAAACTAGTGGAGGAGGAGGAGATAGATGAAAAGAGTGTCGGAATTGATGGTAAGTGGGACTGATCCTAGCTAGTGTGTTTGAATATGCTGGACTATTCAGTAGTAACTTATTTTCTTTGAATTGTTAAAATCTCATGGTCTGTTTTTTTTCTTCTCAAATTGTTGCAGTTAAAAAACTATTTAACAAAATGCCATAGTCAAAAGTTTGCTGCTGCTGTAAAACATTATTTACACAAGAAAGGAGTTGGTGAAGAGTGCCTTGAAAAGTAGTGAAATTGCTTTTCTGTGTAATTAAAAGAAAAAATAGCTAGTCTGTAGTTAAAAGGTAGCTGGCAAATATGTTGTTACATTAGTTACAGAAAGGAGATGTTTAATTTACTTGGAATAGCAAATAACTATGGAGGAAAACCTTCTTAGAAGACAAACTTTAGAGGTTCAATTGTGTTGTTACATTAGTTACAGAAAGGGGATGTTTTATTTACTTGAAATAATAAAAACCTATGGAGGAAAAGCCTTCTTAGATGAATAAATCTTGGAGGTTCAGTTATTTTTGCGACAAAGAGGAAGTTTTTTTGTCGGGTATGCAAATTTGGTGTTTCTGATATTTGGTTGAATTATTGTAGTTTTATAGCCTGATGTGATTCGTATTGAGTTCACTTACTATCATTGTTATTATTTAAAGGGTTTTTCTATCATGTGCAAATTTGCACATGTTAAGAAGTTTAAAGTGGTAACTTTGACTTGGAATGCATTTTATATTGAATATGTACCTTTTTAATAAATAAGTGTTGTTTTTCAATGAAAAATTACTACTTTTAGATGTCTTAACATGTGCAATGTTGCACATGTTAGACAAACCCTTATTTAAACGAGATTGAGTATGGTTACTTATAAACAGCCATTTGAATCAACTCATAACTTCCTATATTTTAGGTTTTTTTAGATTTGTCTTTCTTTACTAATGTGATGAAGAATCGTGCTGTTATTTGTCTCTCTGGGTATTATTTCCTTGTCCAGTAAATCACGTGATATAAGTGGACAC
>Ga0099826_10003799_pt1 | contig 10395 bp, 6 predicted proteins | sample Mtrugardesep15_FD_76830 | JGI IMG/M metagenome (GOLD analysis project Ga0099826, IMG submission 76830) | Root nodule microbial communities of legume samples collected from California, USA - M. trunc garden sep15 | ecosystem: Host-associated > Plants > Roots > Nodule | place: USA: California...
AAAAAAAAAAAAATTTGAAGAGACTCTACCATCTACAAATGATAATAGTTTTCTCTGTATATTTATATTTTAAAACTGTTTGATATTTTTTATTTTTAACACAATAAAAAATGTATCTTTATATTTTCTCAAAAAAAATGTGTGTGTGTCACACACACATATGATCAAATAAATATTCAATATTTACCTTACACGATTATGCATTTTTTTTACCGAAACAAATTTAACTATTATCATTAATTAACCAATGTTTAATACATGAAGGATAAGAATCAAAAATATGGTGACTAGCCCAAGAACAGGTCGTCATAGCTAAAGTATGAGCAACCATGTTCGTTTGTCTCCTAACAAACTTCACCTCGAAGTTGTAATGTAAAGATAACTGATAAATAATACTAGAAACAATAACATAGAATTCTGAATCACCATAGCCCGGAGACGATAGAGCTTGCACTAGAGTAGATGAGTCGGACTCGAAGATAACTCGATTCAATCTGTTTGCATCAGCAAAGTGAAGAGCCTCGAGTAAGGTTATTGCTTCCCCCTCCAATATTGTCATATTTTCCCGCTACCATTTCGTTTGAGCCCGAATAAATTACTCACTGGAGTCTCTAACACAACACTCAAAAGATGTAATATGGTTACGGTCATGGAACGCAGCATCCACATTGCACTTCAACCACGTCTCGCTCGATTTCTCCCAAACTGAGTTGTTACCTTGCACTTTGTTCCGCTTGTGTTGCACAACCGGTGGTGAGGGTTGTTTATGATTGCCATGCAGCCCAAATTTGCCAAAGAAGTAAAGCCACCCGACCAGCAATATCTCGACTTTCTGAACGACATATATCAAAAATAAAATTATTATTATGCATTTGATCCTTCACTAATAAAATTATTCAATAATTTTTTATGGAGACATCGCTTAATATTTGGTAGAAAAAATTTAAAATTATTTAAGAACTAATAATAAAATTAAGATTGAGGTGGTAGTAGTTGCCTCCAACATCGTTACCGTGAATTTGTCATTGTTCATATCTAATAAAAGCAAATAATAGTATGACAAAAAAATAATAACAGATAACATTATAACAATGTAACAATCTTTTCCTATTATTATGTTCATAATAATACATGCTCGTAACCTATTTCTTGTCATAACTAACAATAGTTAGTTTCATATCAGTTACATATATATTTGAATTTACTAAATTGGTTGAAGCAACAAACGTAAAATGATAAAAATAGTATATGTAAAGAACCAGGGTACAAAAATCTTAACGCAAAAACAAAATTGAATCCAACCTACATTTTCTATTTGACACATATATATTGTTTCCACTTTCTTACTTGTACCTATAAATTAATTCATATATGTGCCAAACATCAAGTCATACAATTGTCAAGAGTCTGAAAACAAGAGATTTAACAAAATCAAACTAGAAATTAATTAATTATTTTTTTAATGGATGTTCATGTGGATACCCAACAACAGCCCCTTTTGGAAAACTCACCACAAAAAATTCCCAAAACAACAACACAAAAGACAATAAGAAAAGCATTCAAAGGCACTGCATATTTGGCCAATCTTCTTCCAACAGGAACCGTTCTAATATTTCAAACTCTATCACCGGCCTTGACACACAGAGGCCATTGTCATACACAAACAAGCAAAATCATGGCAATGATTTTCTTAACATTTTGCAGCCTCTCATGTTTTCTTCTATCATTCACTGATAGTTTTAGGGATGAAAGAGGAAAAGTTAGATATGGTGTTGCTACATTGAATGGTATTTGGATAATGGATGGACGAATTAGGCTTCCGGCTGAAGAGGCGGTTAAATATAAGTTACGGTTTATTGATTTGTTCCATGCATGTGGGTCTATATTGGTTTTTGTTGCAATTGCAATGTTTGATCAAAGTGTGGTTTCATGCTTGGCTCCAAAACCTTCAGAAGAGGCTAAGGAGCTTTTGGTAGCATTGCCAATTGGGATTGGGATTTTGTGTAGTGTTCTTTTTCTTTTATTTCCTACACAAAGACATGGGATTGGGTTCCCTCTCTCACGTAATTAATTTTCCTCCATCTTCTTTACCAATACACTGCAATTTGTAAAATGACAACATATATAAAATGACAACATATATGCGGATTGTTATTAGTTTTTGTCAATTGTCATACAAACACTATTTTTTTAAGTGATACATCTATTTATTTTCCTATGTTATTTTTATTTTAAGGAACTTGTGTAGATCCAAGATATAGGTTTTCATGATTTTTAAATTAAAAAAAGTGTCATTGTAATGATTTTTTTCTGTTGAAAATAATTGTAGAGGGGTTGGATATGAGGACTCACTATAATCAGGGGAAACATGAAGACTCGTGAAACGTTGATAGAAGTACTTATATATTAAATATTATTCAACAATGAGATTCACATATCAACAATAAAATTCAAAATTATATTTTTGTAGAGTGATAATATGATGCATGTGACAATGCAATTTTTAGAATGAAAGTTGGTCAAAAAAAAATGTGACTGCTAGAGCAAAGACTTAATTTCATTGGGATTAAAATATATTAAACCATTTATTTTTGGGTTATAGAGATTGCATTTTTATTACTATGGAAAAGAATGGCTTTACTATACTTTAGCAAAAAATACTTTCAATTCAAAATTAAGTTGGTGTGTATTTGGTTATATTGACGAAAATTGTTTTAAATTTTTAACAAAATTGTTTTTAGTTAAAGATGATTTTAAGATAAATTGATTTATGTTTTAAAAAAGATGGAATGAAAATTATCATTAACAACAACAACATTAGTTAGCCTTTTACAATTGTACGAGAGAAACTTGAACCATAAGAAGTAAGCCAAACTCTGACCACCTAAGCTAATGTCTCTTAAATTAAAATGTATTTATGTGAAAATTGAACCATTGTAAAATTCGATGTAAAAGCTATGTTTACTACAAGGTTTTAATTATAAAGACAAAATAAAGTTTAATTAAGAAACTTAAAAACTTATTAAAATCAACTTAAATTATATAGAACCACATTCTTGTATTTTCTAAAAGGAATCCAGACATGTACCATATATAATGCTGAAAGTAGGTTGGATCATGCTTAATTTAACATTTGAGGCACAATTTTGTTCTACTACCAGCCATATGCCTATTCTTAAAGCATGACTTATCATTTTTAAAATCCCATCTTGGCCTAAAAAACTATTTAAAAACATATTTTATAATGAGGCATTTAAATATAATTCCTCCGATCCTTTTTACAAGAAACAATTGACTTTTTAGATACATTGAATAAATTCTGTATCTGGTTTAGATTCTATACCAGATACGTAAATTATTCAATGTATTTAAAAAGTCAATTGTCTCTTGTAAATAGAACTGAAGGCAATAATATATAATTAAATAGACTCAAAATTAAATAGAGTAAAAAATTATTTATAAACATATTTATAGGAAAACATACATTTTATGCTGAAGGATTCGACTTTGTTGTTTTCATGTTTTTTTTACCACCCGATGAGAAATTTGGATGATTTATCCAACCATGATTAAATGTATTAGAATATGGGTTATAGGCCCTATTGGGTTGGTTGCCAACATAGTTGACTGATACTGGGTTCCCTAAACATTCTTCGTAGACACGCCCTCCCCCACAATAAACACACGAATTGTTGTTGGGTGTCACATACACCATTCTAATTGGCTCTAACGTTAAATCTTCATCGTTTGACGATGCATCTTTAGTTGTCAGTTTCTTTATAGAGTGAGTTAGTTGGGCTAACTATGCAGTGAATGTTGTAGCTTTGCCTTGCATTTGAATTCATTCATTTGGCCACCAATATCTATTTGCAGTTATATATTATACTAGATCATATCACTGACTTGCTCAACAATGCTCTTCTAGAAGAGACATCTAACATTAATCGTGTTGAGGGTGCATGCCCGTCGTAAAAGATTTTCACTTGAATACATAAATGTATCCCATGATGAGGACACGTCAACAATTCTTTAAACCTTGCCCAAGCTTCAAAAAGAGTTTCTTCATTTGTTTGTTTGAAAAAGGTTACATCGTTCCTATTTCTTGCGTTAAGGACGAGAGGAAATTAATACTTCACCAAGAAATTTTCAGCTTGTCCTCTCCAATGGCAACATGTTAGACTTTAGAGAGTTTAACCATGACTTGGCTCTACCATCAAGAGAATATGGGAAAGAATACAAGTTTAAAAGCATCATCTTCTACTGTTGAGATCTTGAAATTTTGTGCAACTTCTGTGAATTGCTTCAAGCGTAGATGAGGATCATCAACCACTGCCCTTGAAAACTGGACAATGGTTTGTAGCATATGAAACATCATAGGCTTGAACTTAAACTGAGTCGTAATGGTATCTAGCTTTACTATGCTAGTTTTAAGCGTGTTTGGATCAAACATTACATGTTCTATAATGGTATATCCTTGTCATTTGGCATATCAATCATGTTGTTGTGGTTTGCCATCTTGTTCGACTAGTTCTCCTATGAGTTAGTTTTGTTAGAGCTACAATTTTTCACAAAAAAATGGGATCTAGCAGCTTCGCTAGATAAATAAGAGTTATGAACATATTACCATTCACATAGGAAAAAGGTGAGCTTAAGCATCACCAAAGTAATTCTAACTCTAATTCACTAAGAACTAACATTCATACTCATCTATGAGAAAGATGAGATGGAGTGATAACTCTAGTGGTTGATAGCCATATCTGGAGCTTGAGCAGTCAATTTTAAATAGTGAAATTTGGACCTTTGACACTAACACGTGGTTGTCCTTTTGTTGTACAAACCCAACCACTACAATCTGTACCCTCTGGTCATTTCTCATATAATATGTCCTTATATTATTCTCTTGGCACTCATCATATTCTTTTTAGCCCTTAAGCAAAGGCAGACGAGGGGCATAAGTGTTCGTACACTAGTACTATCGTACTGCGCGATCCAGAACGATACATCTCCAGACATATCATTCCAAGCGTTGCATCTTCATACATCGATAAACTTGTTTACAACGTTGTATCTTCTTTTATCGCCGTAGTAAATCCTTAACATGTTCCATAAAACAACCAAAACAAACATTACTAGACACTCAATTTTTCATTAAGATTATAGGGGATAAATGCAATGTAATAACCTACTTTTTCGCTGGTTACTATGCCACGTTAAGTTCTAACTCAATTAATAAAGACATCAAAATCGATAGATTTGATACTGCAGTAGAAGTTCAAACCCCAAAACCCCGACTTCGGTAAGTACATTGACATGTGAGTTTGGTTATATTTTTTAAGTACCATAGCATAAAGTACACGCGCGGGGTGGGGGGAAGTGGGCATAGTACATACGGAAGATGAGTCCTGAAGGGAAACTGGCATTGTCTGTCCTACAAGGAACTAACGAATGCAATGTAAGATCAAATCAAGTCATCATAACATCAAAAATGCAATTCTCCAAACCTTACCAATTGAATTGAATAAAGTTTAATATACGCATTGAAACCAAATCAAATCAAATATCACACACATTCACAAATCAACCCCCCAAGTCCCAACTAACTGCACATTCACAATTTTATTATATTCCCTTTTCTTCACTTCATATATCACATTACAATTTCTTTTTCGAAAAAAACAACAACTCGATGGAAGTAATTGGAGATTTTCTTCTTAGTTTCTCTCTCATTAATCGTAAATCATACAAACACCTTTTTCTATTACTACTATCACTATTCTTCTTGTTTTTGCATTATTATTATTCTTCTACTTCATCTTTTTTTCCTCCTTAATCAGCTATTTATTATTTTTGTTTTCCCATTCCCCAAAATCTAACCAACCACACATCTTAATCACTCTCACAAAAAGTTATAGAGAGAGAGAGGGGGATAGTTAGGGTTGCTCAAGCTCAAATTTTAGAGAGAGAAACTCTAAATTCACACTTCAAGCTTTGATTTTTATCAACAATTCAGAATACCCATCTTCATTTTTCAACTTCTTCGTGTGATTTTCGTTACTGGGTTGCTTCTAGTGTGGATTTTCGTTACTGGGTTCAGTTTCTTAGGGTTTAGGGTTTATCTTCAGCTATGGAAGCTTGTTCAGAAGGAGATGAGAACAAGAATAAGCCATTGGAGGAAGAGAACAAAGTGAAACGCAAAAAGAAGACTCCTTCACAGTTGGAGATTCTTGAAAAAACTTATGCTAGTAAGTGAAAAAAATTCACCTTTTTTGTTTTTGTTTGTGTGCATTGTGTTGGGTTATGGTTTGTAATGTAACTTTGTGCTGAAATGTGAGTTTTTGTTTAATGGGTTTTTGTATTTTTGGTTGTTCAGTGGAGACTTACCCTTCTGAGGCAAAGAGGGGTGAGTTATCTGTGATGTTGGGTTTGTCTGATCGTCAATTACAGATGTGGTTCTGTCACCGGAGACAGAAGGATAGAAAGGCTGTGGCACCGGCTGGGCCGAGTTCGGTTCCTATGAGGGATGGTGTTGTGAAGATAGAAGCTACTGATTTTAGGAATTTTTGTGATTTGGTTTCTGACTTGAGGCCAATTGGTCACATGGACTTGCTGGGAGTTGTGCCGCAGCATGAGATGATGGGTTTTCGTAGGATGGGAGCTGCATTGCATGAAATGGATAGTAGTAGTTCTCATGAACCTCGTCAGACGTTACATGAGCTGCAAGCTATTGCGTTTGTGGAAAGTCAGTTGGGGGAGCCGTTAAGAGACGATGGACCTATTCTTGGGATGGAATTTGATTCTGTGCCGCCAAGTGCATTTGGTGCACCACTAGGTAATCTTGGTTTTCTGATTGCAATTTGTGTTTCCAAAGTTTTGTGATCCCTTCCCACCCTTGATGTACAAAATGGGTGAAAAGGGAACAATAAATAGCATTCTAGTCCCATATATATATAGGCTTAACTGCTTAAATAACATTCTAGTCCCTATTATATACATATTTTCTGATTTAGTCGCTCAGAAAAATTCCCGGAGCTTTTTTTTTTGTCGATTCTAATCCAATGAACTTAGGCAATTTTCTTTTATTTGTTTTGCTTTTAGTACCTATAATATGTGTCCTTGTTAATTTTAGTTCACATTCTAGCCTAGGGTCTGAAATTAATATAGTATGCATACTACGGGGATTATTCGAATATGGACAAATTATTAATGCCAAAACAACGATGATCGAAAGTGTTGGAAATTCCGCCTTTACTGCGGTCCACCCCTAGTCGCCTAAATTGTGGCCTTTGGTTTGCCTTCATTGCAGCCTCCAACACCTTCATTGTGTTGGCTTTGAGGGGGTGGATTTAGTCCCACATTGGATAGATAGGACTCTTGAGAAGAGTTTATAAAGAGGAGACACTCCTAACTTTACAAGCCGGTATGTTATAAGGACTACAAGTCATATATATAATTTCCACGAAGGTGTGAATGTGATTATCCACTATTTAGTTATAACTTGCTAAAAGACACCTTCATAAATATATATATATATAGAGAGAGAGATAGATAGAGAGAGAGAGAGAGAGAGAGAGAGAGAGAGAATCTGAAATCGCAGTCAGAGAATTTGGGGGTTTATGCAGAGTTGGAAATCTGATATCGTATTGCAGTCGGCCAGTTGCGAAGAATTAAATAGGGTGCATTTGGGTAATGGATCGAGATGAAGGTGTTTGTAATTGTTGGGTTGTAGAAACTGTAAGAGTTTGACGCGCTACACAACTCAATTTTGATGCCGTTTGACGCGCTACACAAATCAATTTTGATGCCTCCTACATCTTCTTTTGAAGCATGATGTGATTGTTACAAATCTACCTACTTGCAATTATATTTTTGATCTGGCTTGTCTAACAACAATTTAGTTGCTTACTTTCATTAGATGAACAAGGCTGCACCGTTATTCGAGGGAGGAGGAGCTAAGGTTAGACGGTACGAGAAAAGAGGCAAAGTTGTTTAGCCTATTGATTTTGAGGGATTTATTCGATCTTTGAATTTAATCCTGTGGTTATTATTAAAAGTTCTTGTTTCCCCAATAAATAAGAGGGATCAACTTACTCCGTGGCCATTAAGAGTGTATTTGTCATAAACACAACAATGTTATCGTTTATTTTAGAATTTGTATGGGTGCTTATTGTTTTTTGAAGAAGAAAATATTTCCAAAATCAAAATTTCAGCTCAAATGAGGCATATGGAGAATTGAAATAGTCAATCTCAGATAGCGTTGTGGCTAACCCTAAAAGTGGGATAGTATGATAGCGTACCGGGATGACTGCTATTTAATCATTTTTAGACAAATTTCATGAATAATACTACAAAGTAGAAACAAACATATATTTAATATAAAATTAAACAAATGACTCAAAACTCATGAAACATTCATATATGAAAAACACAAGTCTAAATCGAAACACTAAAACATAGATACGCAGTGAATTAAGGTACTTGACATGTATCAGAGAAATGACTATAAAATTCCTGCACTGTTTGGTATTTACCGTATCCAAAACCTCTTGGCATTTGCTTTTCCCATGTACTTAATTGCTTAGTTTTCTACTTTAATTTTACATTTATAACTGTTTTCTGGCTTTATTGGAGTTTTTGAACTTTTAGAGAGATGGAACATAAAAGAGCAGAGAAGAAAATAAATTAAAAAATACAACAGAGAAACAGTGGAAGTAAAAAGAGAAAAGGATTAGAGGAACAGAGGAAGATAGATGGAATAGGAACAGAACCTGAACAGAGGAAGACGGCGGTGGCGATGACAACTTGGGCGGCGGCCAATGTAGTGAGAAGAGAGAAAGGATGTTAGGGTTTTGTGATGGCAGTGAGAAGAGAGAAAGAGTTGGCAAATGCGTGTGAGATGAGGGAAATTGTTAGGGTTAATTCAAAATCCCCAAAGTGCCCTCAAAACAGTTTTAAAATTAGGGTAAATTTGGGATTTTCCTGTTAAAATAAAATTTTGGATAAGAATCCGATACCCACCCCGCTACACGCGAACCACTATAGCAGCTGGAGCAGCTGAACTGCTCCGCTACTACCATTACCGTAGCGTTTTCTTGCCGCTATGGCGCACTATTGACTATGAACTCGGGACCTCTCTCACCCTAAGCGAATATCATACCACTACCTCAAATGTGTGTGTATGAGCGCTTGTTTTGAATGCACTTGTCATGTAAATAATTGTTAACAATTCATTTAAAATATTGAATGAGCCAGTCTTCATATGGATTTGATTTTGTAATATTCTATTTTAATTTTGGCACATTTAATACTAAACGAGGAAAATAGTATCTTATTTCTAAGCTTTTGTATCTTTATCTCCCTTTTAAAACTGGTCTTGGCATATTTTTTTGCTGTAACTATAGGTAGTGTCATTTCTCTCTTTGGTATTGAAAATATGATTTTTAAGGCTACAGGTCACTTTTGATGTCTTAACGTTTTAAAAGTGATCATGGAAAGGAAGAGTGCTTAGAAAATATTTTTATCAAATTGTGCATTAGAAATCTGGCCAATTAATTTTTTTTTTGTAATATCTTTTTTATATAGAATCTCATTATTGATGTCAAGAAATAATCTCTTTTGAGCTCTTTAAAGATTAAATGTGTTTGCTAAATTTACAAAAATAAAAGTGTTCTTATGATATATCTGTTTAAACAGTTATTTTTCCTCGAAACATCATCTTATCTTATTATAATGAAAAAGTAATACAAATTTCTAGTAGAATAGCTTATCTTTAAAAAGCACAGCAGATTTTCCCTTATAAAGTGATTTTGGAAAGATCGCATAAATCATATGCTTGTCAATGTTATGCATGAATGAAGTTTGCATAACATGTTGGAGTTGGGCATGCTTTAATTTAAGTACTAATGCAATTGGATCTTTTGCAATTATATAATTCCAGAGGCAGTGGCAGTGGGGCAATGCAGACAATCTGAATTGCCTGTTGAGGCAGAAGTTTATGAAAGTCTGGATAAGGTTAGATTTTTTGTTGTTTTTTTTTCTTTTTCTACCATTGCATAGTTTTACAGAAATCTGCTGAATAATGTACCACTACTTTAAAGAAATCTTTTGATTAAAATAGCACTGTTTTGTAAGTTTTTCATTTCAACTATATCATTAATATTTAAACATCATATTTTATCTGTATCTTTGGTCGTTATTCTCTTCCTTCTTTCTAGTTACATACTTTATCATGGTTGAACAAATATTTTTTATGCATCTTTGTCTCTTGGCTAAAGAAGTTCAATTTCTAGGGCGTTTCAAAGACTCTCCATGAATATCAATTTATTCCAGAGCAGCCAACTGTTAAAAATGAGATATCCGAGAGAGTTACTACATCTATCCACTTTAGTTCTCTTGATG
>Ga0099826_10003800_pt1 | contig 10394 bp, 5 predicted proteins | sample Mtrugardesep15_FD_76830 | JGI IMG/M metagenome (GOLD analysis project Ga0099826, IMG submission 76830) | Root nodule microbial communities of legume samples collected from California, USA - M. trunc garden sep15 | ecosystem: Host-associated > Plants > Roots > Nodule | place: USA: California...
CATAACTATTAGTTTTCATTTTATGCAGGATTCAGCTTGGACAACCTGCAACAGTCAAGGTTGCTGCAAACCTTGTTCGGCTTCTCGCATATAACAACAAGGTATGACTAGTTTCCACTAAATTCCACAATGCTAGTTGCAATGGTAAATAGTAGATACTAGTTTAGATTATGCAACGTTCCTTCAAAATCTTGAAAAAAACTTTTCATCAGATTGCAAGAGAATTACTCGGTCTACTCCATTGACAATGTTAATAGCAGTAGCAAAACTGCTTCATCATGTATTTTCCTTTTCAAGTTATCGTGTATTAGCACAATATTCTTCTGTTGTCATTGCAATTGAATTGAGGATTAACAGGTGACATTATGTCATCCTGATGGATACTACTTTTGTAACTTACTGTTATGTGTATGTGTATGTCCACTTAAGTTTTTGGCTCTGATGTAAATCTATTCTCATTGGCAGAATAACTTACAAACTGGGCTAATTGTTGGTGGTTGGGACAAGTACGAAGGCGGTCAGATTTATGGAGTTCCTCTAGGTGGAACAATTGTACAACAACCTTTTGCTATTGGAGGTATTTGACTATTAAATATATGTTTATGAATACAATCTCTATTAGGATTTCTGTATTCATGTTCAGCTATAGATGCATTGCTTGTTTCACTTGCTAAGGTTATGCCTTGATATCAAGATTTGACATCTGGTAGATCTTTTTTTTGAGTTCAAGTATGCTCCATTTAGTCCATTTAGAGTCTAGATACAAGACATGCAGCAACATAACATCTGATGGTTGGGATTTTAAATTAAAAAACAAGTGTATGATAAAAGAATATACCAAATCACCTCAATCACGTATCTGCCCATCGCAAACCTATGCCCTCTTCCTCCCATGGCCTCTCATCAAACAAATTCATTTTCACAGATCTAAGAAGTGTTTGTGTTACTGCTGAAAATGTAAGGAAGCTACTACTTCTAGATCTAATTGATATAATGATGGAACAAAATTTCCAACTTAATTTAAAAAACATGATTGTTAAAATTACAAAGAGGGTTGTATCAAATTTCAATGGATTGAAAACCCCCAACAATGGAGGTTGAAACGGTGGCGTTCGAAGCATGACAAATCGTACCAACAGAACAGTAACAACGACGATGGATAAGTTTTTGAATCTGGCGGTGAGACGGCGCTGGGATGACAGGGGTGACAATGCAAGCGGAAATAAGAGGGAGAGGGGGCGCTGTGATTGACGAAGATGGAGTGGACAGAGGTTGCCGGCGACACTGTGATTGTCAAAGGTGGAGTGGACGGAGGTTGCCGGCGACGTGAGGAGAGAAAGAGGCGAGTGGTCACACATAGAGGAAGAGGGAACAAGATGATATGGTGTTTTTTTTTATCAAACATACCCTTTTTTAATTTAAAATTTCAACCGTTGGATGTTATGTTGCCACGTGTCTTGCATCTAAACCTTAAATGGACTAAATGGAGCATACCTGAACTCCTTTTTTTGTGTTCGTAAGAATCAATGATGCTAGGAAAACCTTTTGCTAAAGTTGATCTAGATTGTTTATAGATTTCAAAAACTTGTAAAAACAAAAGATGGAAGAGTAAATAAAATCCAAGCAATTGCTGATAGGCTGCTCTCTCTTTCGATCTAATATGGATGAAAAGAAGAAAAGTAAAAGGGAAAATTGTCCGAAGTTACTATAATTCTTACAATGAGAGGGCAAGGGCAACCCGGTGCACTGAAGCTCCCGCATACGCAGGGTCCGGGAAGGGGTCCCACCATTTTGTGTATTGTACGCAGCCTTACCATGTTTTTACACAAGAGGCTGTTTCCAGGACTTGAACCCATGACATTACAGTCACATGACAACGACTAATTCTTACAATGAGAACCTGATAAATATTTTCTAACATCAGTATGTACTTTTTTATGCTAGAGTTATTGGAGTGGTAAAAAATATTTACACATAGTTATATTGACGTGGAAAAGGCATATGATTGGTTCATATAGAGGTTTTTTTTAAATGCTTTAGAAGGGAGTTCAGAACTTTGAATTGTTCATATCTAATAACCAGTTAAATAAAGATAGTACAATACAAGGGGATCACGACTAGCGTGAGAGTATAGTATGGGGATACATATGTTTTCTCTATAACTAAAGGTTTCCATGAAAGGTCATCTTTTTCCATTTATCCTTGTAGCCGACTCAACTTTGTAGGAAAATGTTTTAGATGTTGTGAGGCTTGTATAATGGTTGGTTCTTTCATTGGGAAGGTTGAATGTGGAATTTGTTAAGGCTTTGATGACTTGCTTGTCAAATTGCTGGTCTCGTGGTCAAATTGGAATTAGCCTAGACTATTGATCTATGCAAATTTTTATATTAATTGCTTTTGTTATACTTATTCTTTTTAATCTCTTACTGCTTACCCTTTAACTGTATTCTTTGGATTCATTGCTTTCTTTTATAAACCTATGGTTTATGTGAGTTGTTTTTTTTATAGGATCTGGGTCCAGTTACTTGTATGGATTTTTTGACCAAGCGTGGAAAGACGGTATGACCAAGGATGAAGCTGAGGTATGGGTCTCTATTCTTGCAAAATGAGGTATCTGTTGCCAACTTTTAGTGGGAGTTAGTTGTGTTGGCCTGGATAGATAGATGAAATAAGACATGGATAGGGGTTGCGATGAAGAAGTATATAATATATATAGTCATTTAGGGTGTGTTTGCGAGTTGAATTTTGGAGGGCTTTGTAGGGCTAAGTCTATATTTTGATATATATTTAATATTTTAATTTTTTTTGAAGAACATGATAATATTAAATGCTCATGTATCATGTTATTCTTTCGATTTTTTTCAAAATATATAATATATATATTATAATATAGTCTTAGCCCTCCAAAGTCTTCCCTTCCAAAACCGAACTTGTAAAACACCCTTAAGGAAGAGTAGGTTGCAGATTGTCTAAGTTCTTCAAGTTTGTAATAGCGTAACTCAGAAGCTTGAGTTGTTAGGTATAGGGTTAAGATACATGAATTACTTTTATGTTCTATGTTTCTAACAGGCACAAATACAAAAGCAATTCATGTGTCCTTACTCTTCGCCTAACAACTCAACCACAAATATAAAAAGCCCAAACAGTCATAGTATTTTTTGATGATGTGACTTTTGCTTGTTATGTAACATTTGTCTTTAGACATGGACAGTAGCAAAAAAAAAAAATAGAAACTATTTCTATCTCAATCCTTACGGCTGACGGTGTATTTTTATGTTCAATAGGATCTAGTCAAAAAGGCAGTTTCACTTGCCATTGCTCGTGACGGTGCTAGTGGCGGAGTTGTCCGAACAGTCATTGTAAGACATCATGTTCAATGATTTGTGTTTTAAAGACAAGGTTCACATTGTTAAACATGCACGATGAATTGATACTGCTTCATTTTGAATCCCTTGCAGATAAATTCAGAGGGAGTGACCAGGAATTTCTACCCAGGTGATCAACTTCCAATATGGCATGATGAACTGGAGGCTCACAACTCATTGCTGGACATTCTTGGAGCCCCAGAGCCAATGAACATATGAAGAAACTGGGATTATAGAATCTTGCGCGACTAGATTATATCCCTCTGTTGACCTTTTTCTATGAACTTTTTATCGAATTTGTGTAATTGATTATATCTTTTGGTTAGATGTTGTTGGTTACTATACATCCTCATGTTGTGTACTATGAGTAATTTTATTTAAGTACAACTGCAAACTACAAAAGGGATTCAGTGCATGAAAAAAACCACTTAAAAAGTTATCATCTTAACATTTTCTTTGCTCATCTCAACATTAATCAGAGTAAGAAAATAATCGAAATAGCTTTAGTCTGCGTGATGAAAAAATTTTGAGAAAATAATTGTTATTTTTCTAAAAGATTAAATTTTCTCAAAAAATAATAATAATTGATTTGTTGCATATTCTTTTCAAATGATAATTTTTGCAATTTTTATTCAACAAGTTAAAATGAATTTTTGAACAAAATTTTAAATGAGTTTTTGTCTGAAATTTGTCTTTTGGATTGAGTTGTTTTGAATAGTTTCTTTTGAGGGTACAAAATATAATTTTTACAATTTGATTTCTAGAAATAAAATTGGATTTCTATAGATTGCATTTGGTGAAAGCAAGTTGAATAAGTATTTTTTTACCTGAGCATTAGTTAACGTGTCATGCATTGTGATACACGTTTCCGTTTTTACGTTGGTGAAAAGCAATGATAGTCCCGTTAGCACGTGACGCACGATTGTAGTTTCGTTTCGTGTTTCATTTCATTTGATGAGTGTGCAGAGAAGAGAAAAGAAAGATGAGCGTGGCAGTGAATAGTAGCGTAGTTGGAGTTGGTGGTACTCAGAATCAGAACCACAACGTTTTTGTTTATGGAAGCCTCCTTGCTGATGAGGTTGTTGGTGCCCTCTTGAACCGCGTCCCTCCATCTTCACCCGCTACCCTCTCCGACTAGTTAGTTCTTTGACTCGTTAATCAATCAATTATTTCTTATTCTTCGATTTATGTTTTATTATGATGAAATTGAATACAGTCACAGATTTAAGATCAAAGGTCGTGTTTATCCCGCTATCCTCCCAGTTCAGACTAAGAAGGTCACTGGCAGAGTAAGATAATCAATTCAATTCTATTCTATTCTATTCATCATAACAAAAATAATTCCTTCACACTCTTCATTATTGTAATTGTAATCAACCTTACTAAATTTAATTAATTCTATTTGTTCAGGTTCTTCTTGGCATCTCTGGAGTAGAGCTCGATATTTTAGATGAGTTCGAGGATGTTGAGTATACTAGAACTCAAGTTGAGGTTTTCTTAATGGTAAGTAAGTTTCGTATATAAACAAATTCATTTCATTTTTATGTTTGATTCGATGTTAATTTCATCAATAATTGATTTCCAAAGGCATCATGATCTTGAATTTTGTGCTTTTAGAACAAGAATCATAACATGAAATTATTTGTACAGGACAATTCTGAAAACTTGAGAGTTTATGCTTATGTTTGGAGCAATCCAAATGATCCTGATTTATATGCTGAGTGGGATTTTGAGGTATTTTCCAAACAAATTATTTGCATGATTGTTCCTACCAGTTTAGGGATGAAATGATATTCAATATATTTATTCTTCTCTTATTTTCTTTGTATGTTGGGACAATTACTTCATCATTTGCCACTTAATTATTACTTAAGCCTTTGTTCACGGTTGCATTATTAAGCAAGAACTTTGTTTGGTGATTTAGAAACTGGATCCGGATTCCCTGCAGTGGGAAAAGTACGTTTCTTTCATGCAGTAAACTATCTCACGGTTTAGATTTCACAATAACAAAATCAGTTTGAAACAATCTCAACTGTTAATTTGGGATTGGATGGGTTGAGATAAAAATTGTGTGAAGCTGCACCAATACAAATCTGAGAAATACTTCTTCTGGGTAGTTGGCGGTAGACAGATTTTCCAAACCTTTTTGTCTATAACATGTTTAGTAGTCAGCAAGGCAAAATAACGATTTAAGTTCCTTGATGAATACCTTACAGATACTTTTCTTCTCGGCACAAAATAAAAGGTGGATCGCAGTGTTAGTTGTATTTTGACTCCTGTAGAATAAAAAGCTGAGTATGTAAATGCTTGATAGTAAACATTTGAGGTTTTATTCAAGGATAATTTATGTTATTGATTCATTATAGATATCCATTAAAAGAAGATGAGTCTGTCCTGTATTTTGAAGTATCTTATTTTGACATATAACCTGCACAGTAGTTTCTGCGAATGTCTTTAATCTTCACTTGCTCTTCTAATTTATTCGTTTCTAATTCTAGATTCAAATTTAAATATTTTTCCATGCATCTCTCTCTATTCAAGAAGAAAGTTCTTATTCTCTTCCTGATGTTTTGACTTTGAAGGAGTGGAAAAAAGATCATAAGAATGATTTCGTCAAGATGACTGATAGCTTCATGCAACAGTTGGAATTGCCAGAATCAAAGCCAAGAGTTCAGACTTATGAAACCTTCTATAAGCAAGAAAACGATATGCCACTTGACCCTTGATGCTTACAGCTTGTAAAAATTCTGCATTATGGTTACTGTGCAGTATTGTATGATTTCACTAAGAATCATATACTATTTTTCTTAATAATTATCAGTTTCTCTTGGAATCATACATATGATGATTTTAATAAGTATATATTTATGATCAAATTAAGAATATTTCTTAGAGCCTCATTTATAAAACCCCCATCTTACTAAGCTTTTATTGAAGTTTTAGATAGAAGATAAAATGGAAAAGTTGCGCATCAAAGAATCGAGAGGGAATTTGTAACCAAATTTATCACCTATTTATATAGAGAAAACTTAATTTTTCAAAAGAGATGTGTAGAATTTCTTATGGTATTCTTAGATTTATAATAAATTAAATTACCTGTGATGCTATACATCTGTTTATATTGAAAGAGGGAACAGAAAACAAGATGTCATGATGGCCGTCACGTTCTTAATTTACCATGGGCTTATAGTAATCAATTCCACACTTTGTAGTCCCAAAACTATGGTATCTAACAATACAAGAATAGGAATACAACGTGTCATTTAGAGGGGGATTATGTATGTATGTATGTAGGCATATATCTTCTTCATTCTGTATGTTTTGATTCCATACTTCATCCTCTCTGTTTCCATCATTAACCAGACATTCATTCTTCTGTTTGTCTGTTTACTTATTTAGTTATTTATTTATGCAGTAATTCTAACATGTAATAAGTACCAACTGCTCCACTGAAGTAGTAAAGAAGCAGATGTCAGTCATAATATAAATTTCATACAACTAACATCAGTTTACTCTACAAGTCCACTAGATGAATGAACTTAATTCGTAATACAATATACAAATCCAAGATGAACTCAAATTTTGGAATAGTGTTGAACATTACTTTGATGAAAAACTCTCAACACCCAGGTACTCAAAATCGTGATCCTAGGTAAGATCTAGGAAGGATCAAGATCGTAAATAGTAGGATTGTATCCTACCAAATTTAGAAACTTATATAACAAGTTAAAATTTAGGCACCGAGGGACTGAACATCAATGCTAATAGATCTTAAATATATTAGAGTTTGAATTGGATCTAAGGACTGCCCACCAATTGTGGGCCAATGATTATAACTGATTTCAAGATTAGGAATGGAGAGTACGAGTTACTGATATTTATGGTATCCAAAGCATGTGTGATTTTGCTAAAATTTTGTTATTGAGTTTATCTACATTCTAAGTTTCTTGTATTTTTATTTGTTTATTTTGGCGAGTAAAGTAATTTTGTAAAAGGGACACAAAAACATCACAATTAAGTGAGGAAACATTGATACATCACATTAACATTATTACATATCTTAAACAAGAGGAAATCTTGTAGCTACAAAAGAGAGGTGTTTATTAAGTAACACAATGCTTACACAAATAAGGCAAAATATTTAAATCCGAAAACGAAGGAAATACAAAAACCAGCATAACAACATAGAACACAGCACATTAACAGGATACAAAACAGAGGAGGTGACAACGAGTAAACTGAACATGGAACATGCAAATGTAGAAAGGTGGAAGCAATCCACACGATTATTAATAAGAGCCTGTTGTGGCATCTTGTGCTCTACCCTGAGCATAATTTCCATATTCCTTGGCCCTGTCCTTCACATCCCTAGCCTTATCAGTAATCAACCCTTTAGCATAATCAAGAGTGTCAGTACCAGCAGGACGGTTACCAGAGACATAGTTGTATATCCATGACAATGCAGCTATAGCAGCTACACCACAACCACCAGAGAACACAAAGCCACCAGCAATGAGTGATAGGACTATAGCAGCTGGAACTAGGATAGGACTGAAGATAACAAGAAGAGGGGTTGCAATGATTAATCCTATGACAGTACCAACAAGGATTAGTCCAGACAAGAACAACAGTGTCACACCAATAGTTGCAGCTGTTATGAACTTCACTGTTTGGCGTGAGGGTTGGTTGTTGTTGTTGGTGTTGGTGTCATAGGGTGATCCTCCGTAGGATCCTCCATATGATGAGTAGGATCCTGTTCTTCCTTGATCAGTCATGGTGGCAACACAAATTCGGAAGAAAAACAATTTCTTTTATGATTGAGGATTGAGTTTTGAGTGTTGAGAGTTGATGGTATAGTTGTTTGTGTGAAAGAGAAGCGTTGGTATATAGCATTATTATAAGGGGAACCGGTGACAGATTACTTGGCAAGAGGTGAAGAAGTATTGCATGTCGTGGCTGCATTGCATGAAACTATGTTGTACAAGAAGCAACACCTGTCCTCTTAAATGACTAGTGTCTCTGCTAAAATTACTTAGACAAAACAGCATACTATGTGATAATGAAACCTGGGGATATGTATGTTAGGATAAATGATTCTATTGCATAATTTTGTTACCATAATTACTGTGTGACATGCATGCTGGTCAAATGCTTCAAATGTTCTGTTTCACACTAAATAACGATCATGTTTAATTCTTTAGTTTGAAATGGATGTATAATAATGTTTTGAAATTTTTTTGTGATTTCTTTTTTAGTCTAAATTACAGAAATATATTAATGAACTAAAATTATCCTCTGAGTCTGAAAGCAATGATATGATATTTCAATTGTTTATATTGATATAAGTACTATCTGATAAATTTGTAGGTTGCCTTAAAAAAAATGTAGGTTAACCACTAGCATGGTGATGATTTTCATTTTATATATATTCATCCAAATTAAGAGTGTTGCATATGTAAAGAGTTAAGTACAAATTGATTCAAAAGAAATTGAAATTTATGAGAAATGTTAACAAGTTTGATAAGAGATTTAAAATGAAAATTTTGTCTTAAAATTTGTGTATTCAACACATTAAAACATCAAAAAGTAAACTTTTTTACATAAAAGTTATAATTGTTTATATTTTTGAATCCTTACGAGACCCTTAATTTATTATGTAGTATTTTTAATAATTAAAACTACTTTTATGAAAACCTTGCGCATTGAATTTGTAACTCGTTTTTGAACTAAATCCAGCCACGTTTATAACTTTAATATTTGTTTATTTAGTTGTCAAATATCCTAGTAACTAAAAATACACATTTATATAGGTGAATAAATTGAGTGTTTAAAGTTCGAATATTATTAGAATACAATACTGCATTAAATCGTTAATTATAAATTTTATTTTTAATAATATATTATTGAGTAAAAATTGTTTTTTTTTTCTTCCCATAAGTTTCATACATAGGTATCAATTAAAGATTCCTTTCAATAAGTTTTTTTTTCTATAAATTTCATACTCACGGTATACTTTTCATTTTCTCTCTATTAATTTAATTTTTGTGTTAATACCCCATTTTCTTTGTAAATTATGATTTTCCAATAAGTTTTCATTGAAATAGTCGTTCAAATCACAGGACTCTTTTCTTATTATAATTGGAAGATGAAGATGTTTTCGTTGTTATAACAAATAGAGTACACACTTAACTCATTTGCTGTCATCCATGTAATTCCATAATGTGATTCATAGATTTGAAACAATAATACCTCACAATCCAGGTGTTTATATCCAAATTAAAGTTGTACATTGACCAATAAAATAGAAAATCACACAAAATATAATATTACCACATGTTGTAAAAATCATTTGGATTTTAAAACACATTGAATCAGATAAGTTTTAACCTAAAGAAAATCTAATTTAGAACTCGAGCAAACCCACTACCTCACAGTGATGACTTCCCTCTAAAAAAAAAGTGATAACATGACACGAATACTAACTCATTCTTTGACTAGAATCGCCTCATTGGTAGATTATGTGTTTAACCAAATAATTTAACTTAATTACATACTTAAAATACGAATTGTTTAAGAGATTGACCTCGATTTTTGGATAAAATAAATTTTAATTACCTTTCGTTCAAATTCTAAATTATCATAATATTTTTCCTGAGTCGAATAGTTAAGAGCGAAAAAAGTACACTTATGTGTTTAGACCTCACATATATCTATATATATTTTAACACTTTACTTTATCTCGTCTAAAAAACACTTTATTTTATTGGAGTAATAGTCATTTTCGTCCTTGAATGTGTAAGGAGTAGTCACAATAGTCATTTGATGTATTAAAATTTCAAAATAGTCTTTAATTGTGTGTTTTGTTTGTCAAAATAGTCCCTCATACTAAAATAAGTAAGTACATATAAGTAGAGCTGTCAAAACGGGCCGGGCCGTACGGGCCGGCCTGTTTAGCCCGATTAATTTTAGGGCTTGGGCCTTAAATATTGAGCCCGAATTTTAATAGGGCTTTTTAGCCCGGCCCTAAAA
>Ga0099826_10003801_pt1 | contig 10393 bp, 8 predicted proteins | sample Mtrugardesep15_FD_76830 | JGI IMG/M metagenome (GOLD analysis project Ga0099826, IMG submission 76830) | Root nodule microbial communities of legume samples collected from California, USA - M. trunc garden sep15 | ecosystem: Host-associated > Plants > Roots > Nodule | place: USA: California...
CTTACTTGTTGAATTGCTTCTTCAGTGAATGGGTACCAGTACCGCATCCCAACATAGATATTTGAAGAGAGGCCCTTTGCTTCCAAAGCCCTTTTAAGTGCAAGTGCCTGCATGATCATCAGAGCCCATAAAAGATGTTTTTTTCATTCTAAACCCTAACACTGTCTTTTTTTTTGCTTTTTTTTTTTATATAGAAAATAACAGGAAAAAGCCACAAAGCATTCCTCTTGAAGAGAAATTGAAGCACTAAACAGCTACGAGGCACTGACACAGAGACGACCTACACCAGACATGACACTAATACGTAAGCACTGATAATTATTTTGAAAAATGGAAGTAATTGAATGTAATCGTGTATGTCTGTGTCAAATACCAGACATGCCTTCAATCTAGAGTGCCAGTGCTACATAGCCAAACAACATATAATGGGAAAACAAAAATAAGAAAGGCACAATTCAAAAAAATTGAACTGCACCTGGTCATCTGTAATTTTGCGTAAAGGAGAGCCACCTCCAATAGAAGCATATGCTTCCTTGGATTTAGGAGCCCGGAGCGTAGATATCAGTTTTGCTAATGGTTGCTGGAGAAACCGAAACAGCCTTGGGAGCCGAATGATATCCTATATCAATACAGGAAACATATTAGCATACAACCATTTTTTGTTTTGTTTTTGCAAAGACAAGATAATGTTAATGCTCTAAAGAGAAGATAGACCACTGCCACAAGATGTACCCAGTGATCGATATACAACAGTTCAAACCATTACATAAAACATAAACAGACCCACACCAATCAATAAAATACAATAAATTGATTCCCCAATCTCTCCAAAACATCACAAACATGCCCAACCCACAGGTTCTACTGTTAGAACCTAAATAACTTGCAGCACCCACCAAGAAATTGAAATGTAGAACCCAAATAACTTGCAGCACCCACCAAGAAATTGAAATCACATAACTGTAGAAGAAAAATAGTTTTGTCCTAGCACAACCATGTATCCATCACACAATATTCTAGTGCAGGCAGAATAGCAACAAACTTGGCCAAGACATATCTCTAGCATTTCCAGAATTTTTAACAATTTCCAATTAAGATTCCAAGGCATCCTAGTGTGTTCTACACCACTTTGGAATTGAATAATTCACCACATATACAACAAGCAAACCACCCTTATTCCTTCCTATATAACATCACATATATATTTGGTTTTAGTAATGTTTGTCCCAAGCATCTTGCATAACTAGTTCTGCACCCATCCTCACATGAGAAACAATTCTTATCATTTGCAAAAATCCTGCTCCTGCCTTGCCATGACCTACCAAAACTCATCATTGACATTCATCGCCCATCCTACCAAATTATGGCAGCACTCTTGTTTACTTAAATTGTTTTCCGGGATCTAAGCCAATATTACAGTCATTAAGTCCAGCACAAATACAACACTGTGTGAGCCTCAATTAGGAACCTAGGCACATGCTTACAACCAACAAACTAAGAATCCAGATGCAATATCAGAACAGCCAGCTGAGTGATCAAATTTCAATAGATAGCCTCCTACTAATTAGGAAAGGGGTAACTGATATTCACCAAAGCACCTCCACTCCAAACAATTAGCATAAAATTTATATGAATGCGTAATAATAAGTAATATTCGAAGTGCAAAAACAACTAACATACAGGATCTGCAAAAAGATTAAACAGGAAAGGTTGAACATCGTCCAGTGTCTCGGGTCCACCTAGGTTGAGAAGCAACACACCAACTTTTTCTTCGGCAGCATGAGTAGGAGATTGTACAGTAATCCCATTATAAGTGCTTGCATCTGCAGAATAAAATGACCGAGAAACTATGTTTCTGGTGCCAATTCTTGTATTGGTCGAGCCAGGACACAAAAACAAGGAAGCCTGAGATGTAGACTTGTTACAATCCGAGTGGCAAGTGAAACGGGTAAGATTTTGAATATCAGAACATGACCTGAAAAGCACAAACCAAGTATCATAGTTAGCAAATACATGTATTAGAATGGTAAATTGAAAAGGGTTTGTTGAATTGCAGCTAAAGAACAATACATCTATGATGCACAGACACAGACACCGACATCGACATGACACAGACACACACCAAACATGATACGTTGACATCGGTAAAATGTAAAAAATAAAAAAGAAATAATTAATTGAACGTAAACACATGTTTTAGTGAGACACGAGACACACCTTCCATTAGAAGTGCAATAAGTGTATGTATGCGTAATAATAAGATATATGTATAGCAAATACATGATTACAGTATCTGCGCAACAACTGAATAACACAGTCGTTAAGATTGAAAAGCGTCAAAGGAAAAAAGAAGCATTTTATTTTTGTTTCTAAAATGACTAAAAGACTAGCATGTGATTTGGTAAAAAATGATATAAAATAGAGAGAATTTGGAATGAATTGAAGAATTAACATATGAAATGCAGAAAGTGAGTGTTGGGAAGCTTACAGTGAGAATCTGCGAGCAAGGGAGGAGCGAGGGTTGAGATTGGGAAGAAGAGCAGATTGTGAGAGTGCGTTCATAACTGAAACGGACGACGACGTCGGAAAGAGTTGGTCGGCGTAGGTGAAGAAGGAAGATTTAGGTGAATGTATTCGTAAGAAATAAATAAATAAATAGTTGGCGTGTACGTCAAAGATGGTGAGCTAAACCAAAAGAAAAGTCCAATACCAAATCACGAATATGTCCCACTACTCCTCGAGACTCACTGGTAGGGTCTAAAGTGCAGACCCGTTGCAAGCCACAGGTCGGGTTTCCGGTTCAGGGTAAACTTTCTGGATCTTCTTTTTCCTTGCACGAATCAAAGAACATGAGAAGTTGTTGGTTGGTTGGTGTGAAGCTGTTAGAGAAAGAAAGAGAGATAAACTTGGGTATTACCGAACAATGAAGAATAACTATAGTTCGGTTCGGGTTTGGGCACCGTAGAGTCCAAAATGACCCAACATAAACTGTTTTAACAACCCGAGAGAACCGACCCGTTGCAAATAGAATGCTTCGGTTTGGTTTGAACCGGAAATGCCCAACCCAATTAATCAACAATGGTACTTACATACCCTTTCAAAAGAAAAAGAAAAATCTTGGTGTCTGCCATGTCGGTTAACCACTTCTCAATTCTCGTAGAAAATTTGGAATTGAAAACGAAACTAGCCCACTTTCCTTTTTGATACACGTCGTCCTTAGGCTGTGGTCCAAAATCATTAAGGATGAAGGGGTTAATTAGATTAGAATATATATTATTTTTTTTTGGATCAAAACTGAGTTATTCTACTCAAAAAAGACTTTTTAACCTCCCACAATATTTCATGGTGTTGTCTTTCCCAGCACATTTGGTACCATTCTTGCTTCTCATTAATGGATTTAAAATGTTATTTACACTTTATTCACGTAGAGTTGAATTCACACTTTTGTGAGACATAAATCAACCATTTCATTAAGCATGTGATGAGCTAACTTGTAAAACAATTATGAATAACTTACATGTTTGTCTCTTAAGTTATTTCTAAGTTTCATTTTGATCCTTAAGTTTTTTTTGTTTGATTTTTTTTCCTACTAAATTACAAACTTTAAACACTTACGTAAATATTTGTAATTTAGTAGAAAAAATACTAATGAATTATAGAAACCAAAGTGAAATCGAAAATGAAGTTAAAGACCAATTTTAGTAAAAAAATAGCCTATAATTTAAGTTAAGATTCATATTCTTCTTCACAACACTCAATAAATTCTAGGAAACTAATTTTTTTATTGAACCCTAAATAAAAAATGTCTAAGATGAAACAGAAAAATACATAACACATGAATCCCAAACCTTGAAAAAATTTATAAAAAAAAATAAATCAGTATTTCAGAATAAAATAAATGTTTGACTTTTAAGAAACATGCCATCAGGAAATTTATAAATGTAACATGATGATTTTCTCATTGCACTCGTCAGCTAACAGCTTTAAAAGACTATGTCAATCCAGATTAGCATTTATTTAATTATGTATAAATTTTGTAGTTATGGAAACAATGATTAAAAATTTAAACAAGCTATGAAGTGACATGGAAGGAACATGTTATGTTGACCGCACTGCTTCACCGCAAACAAAAACTGCACACCAGAGCAAGCAACATTGCTTCTCTTATTTCATCCATCCATGTCTTCCTTCGTTAACTTCCCCCAATCTGCACAATCATTTTGGAATGATCACACATCAATGAAGAATGCTTTGAAAGAATTAAGGATCAATGAAGTGTTTCTAAGTTTTCGAGGCAAAGACACTCGTGCTTCCTTTACTTCGCATCTCTATGCTTCTCTTCAAAACTCTGGAATTATCGTTTATAGGGACGATCACGCGCTTCCAAAGGGAGATGATATTCCGACATCACTAAAACGAACAATTAAAGAGTCTCAAATTTCTGTTATTGTTTTCTCAAAGAACTACGCGGAATCAAGTTGGTGTATGGATGAGTTGCTGGACATCATGGAGTGTCACAAAACCAAAGGCCAAGTGGTTCTGCCGGTGTTTTATAATGTAAATCCATCAGAGTACGTCATCAAATTGGCGAGTTCGGAATAGCATTTCAAAATCTTTAGACGAAGATTTCAAAGAGGGAACACAAGTCGCGTTTAGAGAATAAGAATTACAAATTGCAGCTTCGTCAGTATTTTGAGCAAACATGGAGACTGGCACTTCGCGAGGCAGCTGGCCTTGTAGGATTTGTAGGCCTAAACTCCAAGTAATTTCATTCTACATTTACTGCTTACAATTTCTTTAATGTGTGTTTGAACGGGTAATTGAAAATTCTGTGAGATAAGAAAGAAATTTCAAATTTCAAATTCAATCTGTACAAGACTTTGATCCTCACAGCAACTTTTTGTGAGCAGTCCAACTCTCTCTCACACACACGTCAGACTACAATTATCTTACTCAAATTTTATGTTTGATCATGTATATATGCACCTTCTGTTTGATCATTTTTTGTAGGAATGAAAGTGAGGCTATTAAAGATATTGTTGAAAACATTACACGATTGCTTGACACGACAGACTTGTTTATTGCTAATAATCCAGTGGGGATTGAATCTCAAGTGCAAGATATGATTCAGTTGCTTGACATCCAACAATCAAACGATGTTCTACTACTAGGGATGTGGGGTATCGGAGGTATTGGCAAAACTACCATTACCAAAGTCATTTATAATAAAATTGGCTGCAGTTTTGAAGGTAGAAGCTTCCTAGTAAATATTAGGGAAATCTGGGAGAAAAACACTGGGCAAGTGAATTTACAAGAACAAATTATGTTTGATATCTGTAAAGAAACAACAACCAAGATACAAAGCATTGAGTCGGGAAATATTATATTAAGGGATAGACGACTATCTCATAAAAGAGTACTTCTCGTGCTTGATGATGTGAATACACTAGATCAACTGAATTCTTTGTGTGGAAGTCGTAAATGGTTTGGTCCTCGGAGTAGAATAATCATCACAACCAGAGATATGCATATTCTCAGAGGCAACAGGGTTGATCAAGTATACAAAATGAAAGAAATGGATGAATGTGAATCAATTGAGCTTTTTAGTTGGCATGCATTCAAGCAATCCAGTCCTACATAAGATTTTGCTGGAATTTCCAGAAATATAGTTGAGTATTCTGGAGGATTGCCGCTGGCTCTAGAAGTCCTTGGATCATATTTGTTTGACAGGGGGGGTAATAGAGTGGAAATGTGTATTAGAAAAACTCAGAATGATTCCCAATGATCATGTACATAAAAAATTAAAAATAAGCTATGATGGTTTAAATGATGATACCGAGAAAGAAATATTCCTCGACATAGCTTGTTTCTTTATTGGAATGGACCGAAATGATGTTATACATATATTAAATGACTGCAATTTTTTTCCGGAAATTGGAATACATGTCCTTGTTGAGCGAAGCCTTGTAACTGTTGATGAAAGGAATAGACTTGGAATGCATGATTTGTTGCGAGATATGGGAAGAGAAATCATTCGTGAGAAATCCCCAAAGGATCCTGAGGAGCGTAGCAGATTGTGGTTTAATAAGGATGTGCTTGATGTTTTGTCAGAACAAACAGTAAGACCTTTATATACTTTTTTCTGGAATTAAAGTATCTAACGCTTAACAAAGTTAAACAAACATTTATAATTCAGTAATATATATATTCATTTGAGTAAATCAATATTTGTCCTTAAAATTGTAAGAGTTAGGCAATTTAGTCCTTTAACTTTACGAAATGGGAATTCTGTCCCTTGAATTAAAAACAGTCACTCAATTTAGTTTTTTCTTCTTCCGAATTTAACTAACGATTTTAAAGCTGTTAAGTTCGTCCTGATGCTACAAGAGACTATTCAAGACGACAATATGTAGGTTTCTCATTGGTTTTGAAGAATGTTTCCCAAAGAGATATTTTGATGGAGGGGCTAAATTGACAGACACTACTTAGTTTAAGTTACTAAATTGTTGTTTTGCAAATATAAAGGAATAAATGGGCCAATCTTCACAATCTCGAGGACAAAAATTAGTATGATTGTAAATTGTTTTGTGCTTCTTGTAACAAATTATTGGTTGCATCACAAGTGTGATTGATCATGTCTAAATCTTAGCAGTATAACCGGAGAAAGAATATAAGAGTTCATTTTAAATTATTTCTGTTTATTTTACACAGGTTTTGGTTTATGTCCCTGTATGATTTTGTTTTCTTTGTTTTTTCTAAATAAATTTATTGTGATTGAATTCGTCAGAAATTGTTTTTGTCATGCATCTTTAAGCTGTTCGTTGGAGAGTTGTGAGTTCGAATCCAACTAGTGCCATTATTCATTTTGTGAACAATAACGCTTGGCTTAGTGGCTGCAATTATGCATTGCGGAAACTAATAAGAAATATCTAGAGATTAATGAGTTTGATCGAAATATGATTTATGATAGAATATTATAGCGTAATTTGATTTATTAGCCAACCCCACTTAGATGGATAAGGCTTGGTTGTCGGTGTTAAGCTCTGCATTTTTTCTTTTTGGTCCATTATATTGCATAGGGAACAAAAGTTGTTGAGGCTCTGGCTCTGAAGTTGCCAAGAGAGAATCCAAAATATTTTAGGACTAAAACATTTAAGAAGATGAAGAGACTCAGATTGCTTCAACTTGATGGTGTACAACTTGATGGAAATTTTGAATATCTTTCAAGAAATCTAAGATGGCTGTCTTGGAACGCAGTTCCTTTAACATCCATACCTACCGACTTATACCTAGAAAATTTGGTTTGCATTGAGCTGGAAAATACCAATGTCAATGTTGTGTGGAAAGAGAACCAGGTATTCATTTTGATTTTGTTTTTTATACTTCATGAGTTGTTTACACAAGGACCTTCAGTGTGAAGTGAAGTATATAGTTTCCTATTATGTAATTTTAAAATTTGAAATTGTGAACTTTTTGTGAACAACTAAGAAATTAGGGGATGATGTTAAATTATATTTTTTTGTGAAGTCTAAAATTATTTTACACTGATATCCACTAAAATCAACATATATTTGTCTTAGAAAAAATGACATTGCACAATTGTAAATATTCACTTTTCACTCTCAGGGTAATTGATACATTCTAAAATCTTTCATTTATTGTTTTAAGCTTCTTCCTTAAGTTTTGTCTATAAAATTTATGCTCTTGCAGAAGATGGAAATGCTAAAAATTCTCAATCTTAGTCATTCTCATTATCTCACACGAAGTCCTGACTTTTCAAACATGCCTAATCTTGAAAAGCTAGTACTCAATGATTTCCCAATGCTATCTGAGATTTCTCCTAGCATTGGACATCTCAACAAAATTCTCCTGATAAATTTGGAAGACTGTATTAGCCTATGCAGCCTCTCCCAAGAAGCACATACAAATTAAAATCTCTAAAAACTCTCATTCTTTCTGGCTGTTTAAAGATTAACAAGTTGGAAGAGGACATGGAACAAATGGAATCTTTAACTGCTTTGGTTGCAAATAACACTGCAATAACAAGAGTGGCTTTATCAGTAGTGAGGTCAAAAAACATAGGATATATATCTCTGTGCGGCTATGAAGGATTCTCACGTGACGTGTTTCCATCTATCATTTGGTCTTGGATGTCACCAACAAATAATCTCACATCCCCATTTCATGCATCTGCTGCGATGTCATCTCTTGTTTCTTTAAATGTATCAAGTAGTAGTTCTCATGAACTATCCTCTTTTTCTAACCACCTTCCAAGGCTTCGAAGTCTTTGGGTGGATTGCAACTCCGAATGTCAACTTTCTATGGATGCAAAAATTATTTTGGATGCTTTATTTGCTACAGTTTTTAAGGATTCGGAATCAATTGCAACAACATCACAGGTATCAAATATGACTACTTCTACATTAATTCAATACTGCAGCGAGGTGCACGTTTCAGGATCAAAATATTCCTTCAAATCTCTTTTAATTCAAATGGGAATGAATTGCCAAGTCACCAGTATTCTGAAAGAGAAAATTTTACAGGTTTGTTGACATACATTCTCTGTCTCCACTTGTATGTCTGCTTGTGTATGTACCACCTCATACATTTGAATTCTTTAGTGTATAATGTATATGTCTATAACAATACATGTAAGTGTACACAATAATTTGCTAAAGGGGTAAAATAGTTTAAAAATTTAAATAATGTTCAACTTCTAACAAATTTTGCCATCAGTCATTGACAGTTTACATGGCACATGTGCGGAAGATTCCCACAAATTTCATAAGCAGTTTTTCCATTAAACCTTACAAGAAGTGGCCTGTTAAGAGCAGAAAGAACTTTTGTAACTTAGGTACTTGGTCAGTTACTGCTCTTGATCATATCTCTAATACTAGTCTCGTATTAATAAATTGATTGATAGTGCTTGTAATATACTCCTGTTGAAGATAATCAAATATTTATTAATTGAAATTGGCTGATGAAATACTTTTACTACTAAAAATTAAAAGTAAATTTTATATGATCCATTTTTGAAATTAACAACAAAACTTCTTTACCCGTAATCAATGAATATGAATTTTGCTTTTGGTAGCATGTAGAGTTATTACATCATTACATGAACTTCGTTTTATGATAAAGCTGTTGCAAACTCACAGTCTGTAAAGAGTACATTTTAGAGAGTGGTACAATTTGTCATTGCCATTATTTCCCCACTATTATTTTGGTTGGTATGGAATTAAGTGGGACTAAAAGTCTGTTTTATGAATCAAGCAAATATTTTGGTGTAACTTCAAAAAAAAAAAATTGACAACCAAAATACGATTAATTATCTTTAATCGTTGAATAAATGATACGGTGATACTAATATACTGGTCAATTGAATTTTGAGCATATCTTTACTTTTACAGAATATGGCTGTTAATGGGAGCAGTGGTTGTTTGCTCCCTGGTGATAGTTATCCAAATTGGTTAACTTTTGATGTCCCTGATGTGCATTGTCTATACATCAACCTCAGATAACATAACATCAGATGGCCTTAAAAACGTGTTAGTGATAAATCACACAAGGGCCATCATTCAACTCTATAAAAGTGAGACATTAATCTCCTTTGGAGATGAGGAGGGGGAGATAGTAGTATCGAGTTTAGAACCCGGTAACAAAGTGGAGGTTGTTGTTGTTTTCGAGAATGGTTTCATTGTGAAGAGGATAGCAGTTTATCTTGTATATGATAAGCCAACTAGCAAAACTATTGATCTGTATCATTTACCAGACCAGAATGTCATTGATTGCAATGGTGATGAAAGTGAATGCATTGGCAAAAGGATCTCTACTGAAGAGGAGTCCACTGATGACTTCAATCAGACTAGAAAGAAGAAATCAATGAGGGGTAAAAATCAGTTATTGTAGTGCATGCAAACCTTTGTATTGGAAACAATTGTTTTCCAATATTGGCTGAAGTTTCTAGATTTTATGCATGGTAAATTTTTGTAATCCTAAAGATAGGTGAAAGATTACAATGCGTTATGCTACAATTTTTCCATGTCATATCTAGTTTTTGGCCTTTGTCTCAATAAATGCGTTATGCTACTGAGCCTTGGTCTCAATAAATGTTTGATCTCTGTCATGTATTCAGTGGATGGTTGTAGAATTGATTTGATGGTCATTTTGCATAAAGCTAGTAAGAGATATGTTTAAGGGTGTCACTCACTTACCACTACCAATCTCATTAAAGAATGGTATAGAAAGTTTTCATGCAACAGTGATTTCAAATTATACCCTTCTTAATTAAAAATAATTATGTTTTTGATTCCATACAGCGGTTGCATATGTTTTGATATGATTCATGTTCACCTACATGTAAGGCGGTTGCATATCATGAATCATGGTTTTA
>Ga0099826_10003802_pt1 | contig 10392 bp, 4 predicted proteins | sample Mtrugardesep15_FD_76830 | JGI IMG/M metagenome (GOLD analysis project Ga0099826, IMG submission 76830) | Root nodule microbial communities of legume samples collected from California, USA - M. trunc garden sep15 | ecosystem: Host-associated > Plants > Roots > Nodule | place: USA: California...
TGATATTGAAGGTGTGAAAAATTCCTTTCTATTCTAAATGGCTAATTGACTTGACTAAACTATGACTACAAATGGGATTGCAAAAATAGCTTAAATATCACCATACAATGATTTCCTATAACCACTTAGTGTGCGTTTTGAAATATCTGTGGACACTGCTCTGGTTTTTTCTATAACCACTCATGAACCTCTTAAAAGAATTTGATCTTAACACTTTACATCATACATCCACAACAGTTGAAAATGGAAATCCTAAGTTCTAGCCAAAACTTTAACTTTGATTTCCTTCTCAGCAGTATAATCTTCATCGACAGTTCTGAAAACTTAACATGTAGCCTAAAATGCACAAAATGCTGCAAATGTAATAAGCATATAGATATCCCAAAAAGCTAATTGTGTAGCATAAAAATCATCCCAAAAACAAGGAATGGTAAAATACAATTCCAAGAGTCTATTTCCTGTCATCTGACCATTACCAATACTTGAATCATTACATAAATTTCATGCAAGCCATCAATGAACAAAAATACAGCAAGGAAGAAAGAAAGCACAACTATAGATAGCATTTTGAACATCCTCCAAAAGATTAAGTGTTCACTATCTCAGTACTTGCGAGGTGGCTGCTGAGTTGGCAAAAGACCAAAGCGCTTCTTCAGACGCACCCTCTGGTCTGAGAATTTATCGTCGGGTGAAAAGCGTGCTGCATATAAACCAAAAAAAAAATGAATGCATATTAATGAACCAAAATCAGTAAAGTAATGGTGTTAGAAGCAGAAAGAATAAAGAGAAACCAAGTAAAATATATAGACTGATATTTGAGAGTATGAGTTAAAACTAAGGTTCAAATTTAAACTATATATGCATCTACTCCCATATGAAAATCAAAACAATAGATCAGCTGTTGATGAATTCCAATACCATTGAGAAACATGGCCAATGTGGCCACAATTGCAGTTGTGATGTCGTTGCAGTCTTGCAAATACCTCTAAATCTGTTATGTTGTAGAAGGGTTTAGGGTTTAGTCTAATTAAAAATAGTTAGAGCTTATTCTTTTGCACTCAATAATGGCAATTGGTTCCTTTCAAAGGTAAGTGCAGATAAATCTAAACCAGTAAGCTACTGGTGAAACAGGGCATCTTCACTTTCACTCACATTTGTTCAGTGCCAACTTCTAACATGATTATCACATGTAAGTCCTAAACAGCATTGATCAAATTGTTAGCTTAATGGGACAATACAACTCATTTCCAAGATATACAAAGTGTATGTTTGGAAAGTCAAAAGCTCACATTTGCAGCTTTGAAAAAATACACGATGAAATCATATCAGGACGCGACAAAAAGAATACGGGTGTGTTACCAAAAACACTGTAAGTGGGTTCAGACATACAGAGTCTACAGTTAGGCGTCCCCCCACAATTCAATAAACCAAAAACTCTAAATTACGCAAACACATCAAGGCTAACCACATACAGCAACATCAAAACTAACAATTATGCATTGAGTCAAAAGAAAATGAAGTGTATCCATTTTTTTGCTTTGAAATGGATAATTACAAAGATCACTTTATTATTCTGAATTTACCTGGGTGAGCTGACTCTGTTGCTAAACCCAGTGGTGATTCCTTCTGAAAACAAAGAGAAACTAACATTAGTGACCCCTAAAATAACCATTTACATAATGATAAAGCGTTTTCTTTTCTTGGGACAGAAAGTGATCATAACCGATAGGGAAAGAACAAAAGCAAATGTAGATTCTGAAACCACGCTAAGTGTGAAGATGATTGCAGTTTAGACAGGCTTGTCAACTTGGAAGTATAGTTGATAAAATATTAACATCTTTGATGCTAATGTTCAACATTCTGCCCATGTCTCAAAATTCCTATACTAATATGCATGAAAATGTCTTCCATAAACATAGCATTTTATGGTCTCTTGGAGAGTGATATATTTTACTACAAAAAAGGGGCAGCCGAATTCAGTAATGCACACAAAAAACCCTCTATCTCCATGGAAAAATATACTTCTTCCGACAGTCATATTGTGGCAACACAACTTGCTCTCTTGTGTTGTTACATATGAAGCATTGACATAAACACCAGACACAACATTGACACATAAACATCGGTAATAAATTTAGTAAAGGGAAGTGATTCAATATAATCACATGTGCTAGACAGTGAATACACCTTCATTCTAAGGTGTCGGTGCTACGTAGGTCATCACAATAAACTATCAATTTAAAATGTAATTCAACCTATCAGTACAAAACCCGTCTTTAAAATAAGACTTAATCACAGATTCGCTTATTAGCATACGTAAGGAAGCTCTTTGAACTTGTCAAGTTGTCATCCTCTCTCATGATCTGGTATAACTTAGGGTCCTGTTTGGATAAACATCTTATTTTGCAGCTTATAGCACAAGCACTTATATGATAAGTGCTTTTGCATAAACTATTTTTGTAATAAAAGATCAAATAAAATCAACCTATTTTTGTATAAACTATAAAATGTTTTCATAAACTATCATTGAGAATTTATATGAATAAGCTAAAAACAGCTTATGAAATTGTCATAATTTTATTTTTTTTTGTGGAAAACTTAGTATACAACAAAGGACCAACTAATCCGAGGGATCCAATCCCACCGTCCATTTAAAGCCCCCCAGTGTCATAAGTTGTTTTCATAAGTTCTCTCAAAGAGCCTCACAAGTATTCATGTCAGTAGATAAGCTCAAATAAGTCAATCCAAACATGCCCTTAAGCTCAAATAAAGAAAAACATAGCACTATGTTTTGTTGAATGCTTCAAACTTTAAATTCAGATTTCATGAGTAGAGTGTTTGAAATCTAAATAAGGGATAATTATTACCTTGGTAGTGTAAACTTTGTCACCATTGTCATTTATGTAACACTGAAGATACATTGTTGCTAAAACCCTGCAATAAAAAATATAATTTTTTATGAGAAAAGGGCAGGAAATAACAAATTCGTGAGTAACAAAGTGAAGTGAAAGCGAACCTGATCTCTCTCTTCCTTTGAAACGGCAATACGGAGATAGTACTTCGGTTGTTCCTTTGGAGTTTGAAGTCTACAAACTTTTGTTTGTTTCTCACAATGTTTTATAACCCAAAACCCTAATGTATTTGTTTGAACCAAAAGCTTACAATTTTTCTAGAGTATAGGAAGAAAAAAGAAAAAACCCAAAAATTATAAATTTGTAAATATTTCCCTCAAAAAAACAAAAACTACGTGATTGTTAAATGTTAGTCAATTTACCTCTTTGTTAGTTTTTTCGTTAATCAACATACATGGTTATTGATTGTCTACGTAGCATTGTCACGTGGTATAATGGATGACACGCAATAACGATATTTGTCGGAAATAATTTGATTTTTTAAGTAAAATTAGTACCTATGAGCAAATACCCTAAAATTTTACACTTATGAACAAATCCTTAAATTTTACAATTATGTGCTAAATGCTTCTTGAAATTGAAAATTAGGCTAGGCTAACAATTTTTACACTTGTTTTTGTTCTATTTTAGATCCGGCTTAGTTTGTGTGGGGAGCAATGATAACCTTTAGTTTCTTTATAGTGGCAATAAGTTATGATATTTGATTAAATTTTCAATTTTAACTTGCTTAGGAAATAAGTTTGTGATTGGATGTGGTTATGAAGAAACTCGGTCATTTATTTGTTGTATATATGTCATGTATTTGGTCAAATTTAATATGATATTATTATTTTATTTTAAGAGGTCTCCGAAAATATTACAAATTTGGGAAATTTTATTTCAAGTCTCAAGACAAGTTTCAAAGAAGAAAGCACTAAAAATGATGAAGAAAAGGGAAAAAAATGTGTTGGAAGAAGGAGTTGTGCGCCCTCAGGTATGTTGTTGTACAGCCTAGGTGTGTAAAACAGTGCTGAAAATGCATTGTTTTAAGCACCACGCGCGAGGCGCGTTGATACAGTTTTTCAACCCAAACCCACTGGGAAAGCAACCTATAAATATAACTCATTTCATTCACAATTCGTTCAGAACGAAGTGGTTCAAGAGAAAGGCAATAAAGAGTATGTGATGTACTTATAAGATTCATATAACTGCTAAGGTAAGAAAGAGTATGTGATGTACTTCTAAAATTCATAGATGAAGTTGGAGCCTTTAGATGACAATTAATTAGGAATACCAATTTTTTATGTTTTATTTAGCTTTGAGAGAGTAAGGTCATACTTTAACAACCTTACGCAGACATACATGACCCTGTAGAGTTAAAGATCCCACATCTTTAGAGCGTGTGTAACCTTGTGTGAGAAAAAGAGTGTTGGTCAATCAATTTAATGTTCTTCCTACTCCTGCACATGATCAACTTATTGATCCACTTACTAAACCCTTGTCTCCCTCCAACTATGATACTATCAAAACAAACTCAATATTTTCACTTCAGCAAATACCCTGAGTTTGTGACGGGAATATCGTTGTATACATGTAAGTTCTATGTTACTAAGTTAATGCTGACATGACATCTAGCTATCAAGTCAGCTAGAGCAACTCCAACGGTTCAGTTATTATGTCGTCCGTTAGCGTGGAGTTTCTCCATATGAGAAATTTTGTTCGTATCAACATTGGGTCTGTCACTTATAATTTTAGTTACTTCTGAGTAACTCAACTCTTTGGTTACTTTGTTTAAAATAACAATAATAATATTATTAGCATTTTTTTTACATGATTTGTTGTCGTTGCTATAATTTTGACTAACCAATAAGACCGTTGTGAAACAAGCACGACATATGTGTTAATTTTATTTATTTTTATAGTGAAAATTTCTTTACCTATAAATTGTGATCATTTACAAATTTTTACATTCACAATTTTATCTCTATGCTCCTAATTTTACATTCAGTTTTACCTTCATAATTTCAATTTCATAATTTCATCTCTCTAGTCTTCATTATTCATTGTTTATATCCTCAATGGATCCCGATCAATATAATTATCAACGATCTTTGTTACATTTTTTGCAAAATTACCAACACCAAAGCTCTCAAAATTCTCAATTATTGTCATCGCCGACAAACTCAACCATGTTCCCATTGCCACCAACTAACCCTAATTTATTTTATTGACCTCAAAGTGTAGAGTGTGTTTGTTATGAACCTGAAACACCAATTGGGTCGACATCAGAATGTCAAGTTCAACAATTTTCAACTTAAGTTGATCTTAAAAATATTACACTTGGGGAGGGAAAAAACATTTTGCTATCAAAGAGCCTCGAGAGCTATTCACAAGGGACGAGGATATACTTCTTATTCAAACATTGCTGAATATTTCAAAGGATCCTATTGTTGGAAATGATAAAAAAAAGGAGACAAGTTTTGGTTAAGGATTGCTGCTAATTATAACAGATTTGGTAGCCAGTTGCAAGAGAAGAAACCTAGTCAATTAAAATATCGGTTTAATCGAATAAGTGGTCATGTTCAAAACTTTGGTAGGTGTTACAATTCAACTGTTGATGAAAAGAAAAGTGGAACCTCATGGAATGATATCATGAATAATGCACATGCTTTTTTTTCTTCTCAAGATGACGGTGCACCACTTTGTATGCATGGTGATTGTTGAAAGATGAACCTAAATGGATGGGAGCATTGACTGCAACTTCTTCAAAAAGAACGAAGACTTCTACCAGTGGGGCATACTCATAATGACCGAATCCAGAGACACCTTCAAGTTATGAATTTAACCCAACATCTCCAATAGAGCGCCCCATGGGGAAAAAGGTGGCAAAAAGGAAGGTAAAGGCAAGCTCAAATGCAACTGAAACACATTTTAAGTCCGTCCCCGATACAATGATAAAAGAGTAGCAGTCGTGAAAAAAAATTACACATCTTAAAAGGAGGAAGAAAACATCTTAAAGAAGGAACAAATAGAGTTTGAGGCAATGCTAGTCATCATGTCACACACGTCCACGACGAATGAGAGTCAACATCAAATTCATGAAAAATATTGTAATACGTCCCTGTCTCTATACTATTTTTTATGGCTTGCTTTGTCGTTAGTTTTCCTTATGTCGATGCCAATGTCCTTATTCAAGGAAGTAAGTCGGTAAGTGGAAAAAACTATATGCCTATGATATCTTTTGGACTTTTGGTGACCCACACTGACCCCATATATGAGCTTGTGTGGCTTTGCTAGTGTTTGGTCAAGTTTAATACGTACCGGTTGATTTTAGCTTCAATTTTCATCGCACATTTTGTACTACTTCCGTCTCTAATTATAGGATTTTTTTAGAAAAATAACAGGAATTAAGAAAATTAAAAATGATAATAAATTTGTTTGTAATTATTATTGTTTTTATAAATTTGTCCTTTAAAAGAGAGTTAGTGTATGTTTTCAATGTAATATTTAATGTTGATCGAATAAAAAGATATAAAATAAATAAGGGTATGTTAGTAAAAAATTAATTAATGTACTTAAAAATGACAAAATGGTCTTATAAAAAGGGATAATTATTTTTTTTCAAAAAGATCCTATAATTAAGAACAGAGGTAGTATTATTTTTCTACCTCATTAACTTGCTCTCTTGTGATGTCCCAGGCAAGTCAACACATATTTTTTTTTGCTATATGCTGTTTTGTACTAGTAACTTGTGAAAACTTGTGCATTTTCATATCGATGCTGCATTTCTTCATCAGCACGATTAGCTTGCACATTTTGTCTATAAATAATACGTGATACTAATCAATCAAGAATTTAGTTTTAATTAAGGGCATGCACTTATGCTTTTCTGATTCTTTTTGAATGTTTTCTCATGTCTTTGTTGTAGCCAAAAGAAAGGAAAGCAACAAAAAATAATAAAACACAAACAACGTGACGATAAGGAATGAGTGAATCTTAAAAAAAACGATTAAACTTATCCGACGGACATGAGATATTTAAGTCCCACATATTATTTCAAAACCGTAAATGTGTTAATCATAAACAGAAATGAACGAAATAAATATCATATACTAGTATATCTCTGCTACAAAAAAAAAAAATCATATACTAGTATTTCATCAAATGTCTTCAAAGTGCATCTTAGATCCACCATATACTCAGAATCTAGAAAAGCGGTCCGTTGAGTTTACCAAAAGTGACGGCCAAATGAATGAATTTACGAAAATGGTACGGTTTGAAGTTTGAACGAATTGACAAATTACCGACATAGCCAATCTCATGCGATACCGTCTTCTATTTTTCATTATTAGAAAAAAAAAATGTCTTTTTTTATTTGTGTCTAAACACTATACATTTGATCTTATGATTAAGGGTGCGTTTGGCCCAACTTTTTTCAGAGTTAAAAGCTACTTTAAACTCAAAGGTAATACTAAAAGCTTCAAAAATTAAGTAAAAGTCGTTTTGAAACTCTAATTTTTTTTATTTAAAATTAAAATTTCTCTGATAAATTATGTACTCAATTTATTCTTTGATGAAATTATATATTACAAAAAATGTCTAAAAAATTGATTTATAATATAAACATTATATTTAAGATTTATTTATATATTTTAAATATTTTTTTGACAGATATATTTTAAATATTTATATTCATGCATATACAATTTTATTCAAATTGTATAATTTTTTTATGATTTATAAAAAAACATCTTGCTAGAATTATATTTTTAAATGGAAAAATTTATCATTTGAGATGTCATGAAGCACCACAAGTCTTTGGGTAGATTTTTTTTTACAATGATATTGTTTGCTATTATAAAATTAATGTTAGCGAATTTGAACGTGTTAAAGGATAAAAAAAACTAAGTTGTAACAATTAGCAATCTTTACTTTTTTTTTCTTCGAAAGAATTAGCAAAGCTTTAATTGTTTAATTAACGAATTAACAAATAAAAAAGAAAAACAAATGTGGTTGGCAGGATAAATGGTTAGCGAATAAGTTAGCATAAAGTTCAATTTACTGGCTTCTCCTTTTTCAATTTTTTCTTCTTTAATATTAAGTAACTTTTTTTATTAAGAGCTTCTTATGAAATCCTTAAAGTATAAGATAAGTTAAAATTAAGTCAGGCCAAATGCTACCTAAGTAAATATTTTTCCATAACAAATAATGGGACTAACTAAGGATGTGATTTCTCTTACTAGGGCAGAGCTACCGCATTCGCTTGTCGCCTAATAAACTCAACCGAGAGTTTGTGAAGGAGGTGAAAAACATCTCTCGACATGCGTCAATTATATGTCCAAACTCTGTAATATCGACCGTGCAGAAATTGAAAGTATCTCGTGTGATTTTTGAATCAAACTCAAATTTATATTATCAAATTGCATGTCTTGCATCCATTGAAGGACATGATAGACCCAACGCCTCATCGACAGCTACGGGATAGACTTGAGCTAACACAAAAGTTTCAGAATTATCACAAATACACATGCCGATGCCCGTCCTAAATTAGGTGATCAAATGTTTGTGTCCACCTAACAATTGTTCCGTTTTCACTTGAAACTATATACTCCACTTGTAACTTTTTTTAACAATATTCGTTGACCCTTCAAATGTATTTATTAATTAATACAAAAATTATAAAAAATAATGTGTAAACGTAAAATCCATTTAAATACTAAAAAAATGTTTCAAAAGAAAATAAAGTATTACTATTTTTAGCAAAATTAGAAAAAACAAATGAGGGTATGATTGAAATAAAAGAGAAAACCATGGACAATCAATGAAGAAAAAAGAAAGTATCGTCATTCACGGACCCTACGCTTGTGTCCCCATGCGATTCTGCACGTGATAACCTCATTTACAATACCCCAACCAATCCCATCTCACCACGTGTCCTTCGTCGTTGATATTTGGTTCCACGAGTGACTAGTGAATCAACCGCTATCGTACACTGTCACACACTTCAAAACTTTCTTCTTTTCTTCACTCATCAACTTAGATATTTTCTTTTCCACTCTCATTCTCTCGAGATTCACCGATTCATCAAAAGGTTCATCATAATCATAATCATAATCATAATCACATTTTCATATAATTTCTTTAGTAAACTTAATTTCATTAATTTCTCTGATTCTAAGTTTGAAATTGATGCAGAAGAAAGAGTGAGTGGATCCATATCAAAGATGAGTCATAGCATCTTCCATCAAACACTTCTTTGTCAAACATCAACGGTTGCGGAGCATCAAAGTAAGCGAGGAGTAATCGGTAATTCTACTTTATTCCAATCCCAACAGAGTGTTGATAAAGAAAAGAAGCTTTTCCTTTCTACAAATTTCCGCGGGAATCCAAGTTTCTTTGTTAGGAAACGGAAAGTAGCTATGGGAAGTAAACAAACTGTTCCGCGCGCCGTGTTAACCTCGAATGCAGCTTCTCAGGTATTCATCATTGCATCGTTCAACTTATAGCTTATACACTAAAATAGACTTGTTTGATAAGCTACTTCAAGTAGCTTATAATTTATAACTTATCATGTTTTTATGGTATAATGACTTGTTTTTTTGGGGCCGGAGCAGCTTTCGGAGAAGTACAACCTCGAAGGAAATATTGAATTGCAGGTATTCAGCTGGCCTGATGAATTAAATTGTTTATATTGAAAAGAAATGAGATTGTAGAAAATTAGTAATACATTAGCTAATGGTTGATTTTACGCGATGGAGCAGGTCAATGTTGGTTCATCAGGGTCAGGAGCCGCAACACAAGTAGATATTCAGCTTTCAAATACTAGTGGCTCAATGGTTTTACATTGGGGAGTTATATGTGAAAGTCAAGGGTATAGTTTTCAAGTTATTTGGATATTTATCAAGTGTTTAAGTTGTTTTGTATTGCAATATATCTTTGTTACTTGAAGGAGATCTTTTTCCCTTGTTTACTGTTTTCCAGGAAATGGGTACTTCCTTCTCGTCGCCCAGATGGAACGCAAGTTTATAAGAATAGAGCTCTCAGAACCCATTTTGGTAAAGTAAGTTCTAACAACAACTAGGAAAGAAAAAAGGTTTCTTAAGCTGAGTTGTCTGGTTCAAATATTGATTTACTTATTGTTTGACTATTTTTTCTTTTATTCTTCTCTTATTAGTCTGGCTCTGGATCCTTACTTAGGATAGAAATTGATGATCCTGCTGCACAAGCCATTGAGTTCCTTATAGTTGACGAAGCTCAGAATAAGTGGTGCGCTTATCATAATCTAGCCTTTTCTTAACCCTATATATATAACCCACAGTGTTATTGTGAAATTGAATATGGTTATGTGCTCTTTTTTTTTCTTTTCTAAGTAAAGGTATAAAAACAATGGTGGTAACTTTCACATCAAGTTACCAGTAAAAGATAAGGTAGCTCAGCAAGTTTCAGTTCCTGAAGACCTTGTACAAATTCAAGCATATATTAGGTGGGAGCGAAAGGGTAA
>Ga0099826_10003803_pt1 | contig 10390 bp, 6 predicted proteins | sample Mtrugardesep15_FD_76830 | JGI IMG/M metagenome (GOLD analysis project Ga0099826, IMG submission 76830) | Root nodule microbial communities of legume samples collected from California, USA - M. trunc garden sep15 | ecosystem: Host-associated > Plants > Roots > Nodule | place: USA: California...
CCACTTTCTTAGTTGTGGTCAATGTTTTAAGAAATAGATTGAAAATTGAATCGATGAAACATCTGTATTATGCTTCAATTGATTAAATCAGAGTCAAACTAGAAATTGTGGTTTAACTAATTGAATCATGATCTTAATGTCTCACTCATTCTTGTTGAATCTCTATAGCCAACGTTTCTTGTAGCTTCACTTTGTAAAATGTCACATATGAGGTGGTCGAGAACAAGCGTGAAACACTTGTGGAGCCTGAATTCGAAGTCGTCGTACATCATGCTCCTCCCCCACCAGAGCATAGTGAGCACGTTGAGAACACTGAGCAGAATGGCCACATCCAAGCAAATGTGCATAGTTCTAACTCATCTCAAGTGGAAAGTGTGTCAAAGACCTAGGTAGCTAATGAGACAGCGGTGGTTCCTCCCTCACATCAATGTCCAGTGCTTCATAAAGATATTAAATTGCTTTGGAGAAAGATGTTTCAAAAGAACCTTTTTACCCCTTATCTGACAAAGAAACAGAAGCAACAACTCGATCGAGCGGCAAACCAACTCCGCTCAAAGGGTGAACCATCCCCCTCAATAAAGATTTTTTATTATATTCGAGGTATCGATAACTTTGATTCTATAATTGCACTCAAGATTTTGCATTTTCACATAAACCTTCTTTGGTTTTTGTTGTGACGAACTTTTTGCGTTAATAATAGAGACTTGATGCATTATGATCAATGTATAGTTTTGGAATTAGTTTGTTGTCTTCGGAACCGGTGGCACAACTTTTGTGAAGGTAATGGTTGTACATAGAAGCTCGTTTATGACGGTCATTTACAATCTTTGCTGCAGTTACGGAACATTTATTTGGAACTGTTTGTGGGTATAATTTAGGATGCAGGAAGGCTAAAAGAGCTATTGAAGTTCAATTGGTCATATGAATGAGCTTACCAGTTGCAAATACTTCACTTCGCCGCAGGCTGCTTTGTTTATTGTCAGTCCATGTGGATGCAATTGTGGAAAGAACATAGGACGGATATATAATGTAGGAAAATTGATTACCATCTATCTATCCCTCACAGTTGTCTCATTAATCTCTAACCAATATGCCAAACTTACAACCTTCTCACCCTTTGTTTGCCACCACCATAATCCATATTCACAAGACACTCACATCCCTTACTTAGAAAGGAACTTAGCAAAGCTCATGAGACCATAATTCTTATTGGATGTCTACTAAGCTTCTATAAGTATTGTTTTTCTGTTAATTTGTATCAATCATTCCTGCTCTCACGATATATTGTTGGCTCCTGATTTTTTTGCCGCAAAGGCACAACTACCGACAACAATGAAAATTATTCTTTAGGTGTTTCACACAAGACACACTAAACTGACTGTTAACTACCGTTTGGAGGACTTTTTAAAACTGATCTAAAGAATGTCAAACACCGATAGTGCATTTGCTACACAACCGACAAACCTAACTTTCATGTGTTACTCAAATTTTAATATATCCAATTTTCCTATGATGCTTCACTTATTTTGGAATTTTTTGGAGTTTCTTCTCCCATTTCATTAACTATTTTTCTAAGGTTTGGAATTTGGGAGGCATTGATATTGGTTTTGCTTTTCCTTAAATTACATTAAAAAACGAAATTCATGCCCCTAGAGAACCGAGTGTATATGAGTGCAGGAGAGTTAACAGAAAACAAGTGAGTTAACAGAAAATTTGCTCTGTTAAACAGAAAGAGGCCCTCGTCAGCTTCTTAAAAAATTAAGGAAGGCTAGTGTTCAGTTAAGAAGTAGAGGGAATGTTGATGATGTCAAAGAGAAGCTTAGGGAAGGTGAGTGTAATTTACCCTTTAATCTAATTCCCCTTTATTATCTTTTTGTTACAAGAATACTTTTTGTTCAACGAGTTTTATTATCTTTTTGTAACGAGAATACTTCTTGTTCAACGAGTTATCTTTACGGGTCAGACAAACATAGAACAATACGGAAAGGAAATTTGGTCGATGGAAGCTACTTCAACTGTTATCTCTCAAAAGTAAAACAAATAATACGGTATATGACACAAGTTAATCCAATCACCAACAAGTTAGATCTGAAACAGAAATTCACAACAAAAAAAAAATATAAGGTGTAGAATAAGCACCCTCCAAAGCTCTCAATAAGGGTAGATGAACAGCAGATACAAAGACTGCTGATCAAATACACATCAAAACTGAGTTCCCATCTCAAGAATCTTGCATTTCTCTTATACCTGAAAATCAGTAGAGCAAAGAAATAAACAACTTACTCAATTTGGATTCGACACAAATTGCAGTGTAAATACTTGGGTGTGATCAAAATGATGTTCCCTATTGACTGTTTCCCTTCCCTTCCCTTCAAACAATTCTAGCCACTCTTTTAAAAATGCCTTAAATGAATTAACACCACCGTGTAATATTATTAATAATAACAACCAAACATCATGTTAATATTAATCAATTCATAATAAATAGGAACATGCTATTGTCCTTTGTTAGCACATTCATGTTCGTCATTGAAAATTTTGACAAAACTACAAAAACAAAAATCATTGTGCCACCATTTTTATGCTGCAGACATACTATATATCTTAATTTTAGGTTTATTGTTCAATAATCAGAAAGATACTCCTAAAAACCTAAAGCATTGCTTAATTTTAGGTTTATCGTTCAATGATCAGAAAGATGTTCCCAAAAACACAATGCACTGCCAGTTATTAGGGTATTATGGATTTGGGGTATCCATTTACCAAATTGATACAAATTAATTAGAAAGATTTCTTCTTCAAAACAAAAATTTGAAAGATTTTTTTAAAACCACACTTTCAAAGCTAAAGAAAGTCTTCAAACTAGTTTGATCACATTTTTTCAACCAGTGTTTGAATACATAAGGTTTTGAAACCAGCTTTTGGGTAAAAGCTGATTGTGGAACTGGTTCTAAATAAAGCCCAGTTTTATTGGTTCAAAACAAGTTGGTCGAAAACGAACCAGTTCTGGAGGAGGTAATCTGGATAAGTTGAGATTCAATCCATAAACCTCTGGTTTTAATGGGTTTCGGTTGGTTTTAATTCATTAAGAACCTAACCAAGCACACCTCTAATTGTGCCCACACTTCCCTAGGAAAGTATGTACCAAGCAGTCATGTAGACTAAACATGATTATTGGCTTGAAGCAAAACAAACCTGTAAATGATTTAACTGGGACACAACATCTTGAGGTTTCATGGCAGGGAAGAGAAGAACCTCCTGTAACCAAAAGAACGGAAATTATAAGATATTTCCAAAAAAAATGAACAAGCAGATTGATAGAGACTTAGAGACAGAGAGAGAAAAGAGAACAAACCTTGATATTTTGTGAATCAGTCAATAACATGGTCAACCGATCAATACCCAAACCCCAACCAGCAGTTGGTGGCAAACCATACTCCAAAGCTGTGCAAAATGTTTCGTCTAAGGCCATTGCTTCATCGTCACCTGATTGCCGATCCTGGGATGCAAACCAAACAAAAAAAATACTATTATTATTTCAAAGAAAATATGGCCAACCGTTTGAGCATGGTTAATTTAGCATATTGCAGCAGGTATCGTATCTATTACCTTGAGTTGATCAGCAAATCTTTGCCGTTGTACCACAGGGTCATTCAATTCAGTATACGCGTTAGCAAGCTGAAAAGTAACAAAAACAGTGATCAGGATTCAGATGCACGAATTCATAATTTTTAAACAGTAATCACTTAAAGCCATGATATTACCTCATGTTTGTTGATAAACAATTCAAACCGTTCAGTCAGGCCTGGTTTTGTTCTGTGCCACTTTGCCAAAGGACTCATTATCTCTGGGTGGTTTATGATGAATGTAGGATTGACACATGTTTCCTCCAAAAAGTGCCCCACAAGCTGCAATATAACAAGAGCAACAATTAAATGCATTTTCTCCACACTACATGGGGTTTGCTACTTCCATGAATCAAAGAATGCAAAAATTTCTTGCCATGAATGATATCTAAAGATGGACCGGACCATTCAACTCCAAATCTATTCTTAAAATTTTATTTGGTTTTCTTCAAAAAAAAAAAAATTGGTGGAATTCTTCTAATTTTTAAATCATAAATCTAACTTGATTAATACAAAAAAGTAAACATGAAAAATAAAAGCTACGGGCAAAAAAAAAAAAATCAATCATATCATATCAAAGGTATAAACAAGTTAACTTAGTAGAACATTACGAAGAAAAAAATAACAAAACTATCAAGGTATCATTATCTGATTCTACTCTAGCTTTTGCAATAACTTGAAGAAAGCAATCATGTATCTTACAGATAGGCATACAGAGGCCAAAATGAAGGAACCCGAGTACAGGAAAGAAGTACAGCAACTAGAAGTGCACACTTTTTAACTAAATTACCACTTATATTAAGTGGCAAAAGAGCAACTACACATAAAATTCATCAACAGGAAAAGAAGTACAAAAGAGTAGTAGACAAGACTTGTTTAAGCTTGACTAAACCAGCCGAGTAGCCGACACTTTATTCTCATAGAAATTTTTGTTACATAACATTAACTAATTGGTATTGGCAGAGCTCTTAACTGGAAAACAAAGTTACATACTGCAATACTAGACTAAAATGTTTATGGTTTTGTCCTCCTCTCATCGATAACTATTTCATTCTACCAAACATAACACAGAAAACTAATGCTGAAATCTTATCCTGGTCTAACATTTAATATGTTAATGTTAATTATCTTTACCAACATGTTAATATGTTAATGTTAATTATCTTTACCATGTACCTAAAACTCCAGAATATGAATAACATAGAAAATGACACTGATAAACAGCCCAAAAAAATTGTGCCATTGTAACAAAGAAGAATAATTTGTAATTAAGTTTTACATTTACATAAAAGGGTAACTATTAAAAAAGTTACCTTGTCCAACAAACGAGCAGTTGTTTCAGGAGGGGGACATTTAATTTCATGCTTCAAGCAGGCATCCTTTAGATATTGATTAGCTTCAGCGCTCGTCAAGTCTTTGGGAATACTGAGGCCTGCCATCTCCTCTAGTCCTTCAATCATGTCAATCCTTCTGTAACAATAAACAATCCAAATCAATATTTCAAAATGATAATAGAATGTTAATGACCATCAGTGACAAATGATGCACACAACACACCTGAATGGTGGAGTAAAGTCGATTTCAATAGGATCCTTGTCAAGACCATCTGCATGATACTTGATTTTATAGCTGCCCTTTGTAAGTTCATACACCATACCTATTGAATGGTTTCAACATTGAAATTAATGACTTCACATTAAAATAAAAATCCATGAGAGAAATAACGTGACAATTAAAGACATAGTAAATGCTCACCGCTCAACATGTTCTCTGTTATCTCCATTAAGTCATAGTAGTCCTTGTAAGCCATATAGAACTCACAAGTAGTAAATTCAGGATTATGAGTCAAATCTATGCCCTCATTCCTAAATTGTTTCCCAATTTCATAAACACGGTTCAGACCACCAACAACCAACTTCTTGAGATAGAGTTCTGGAGCAATTCTCATGAATAATCTCATGTTAAGGTCATTATGATGAGTTACAAATGGCCGAGCAGCAGCACCACCAGCAATCATGTTCATCATAGGTGTTTCAACCTGAGAGTGGTGGAAAAGTAGGTGAATGAATGGAAGGAAAGAAATCACAGGGATCCAACATAACATAAGGATACTCAAGGTACAGAACAAACCTCCAAGAAATCAAGCTTGTCCAGAAAACTCCTAACGTAAGAAATGATTTTAGACCTAGTCCTGAATATTTCTCGAACCTCTGTATTAAGCATCAGATCCAAATGGCGTAACCGATATCTAGTTTCCTATAAGAAAAGATAATTGAGTCAAAAAATATTAAGAGAAGATAATTTTTTGAATAAATAAAATTATTATCAATACCTAAAATGAAATGTACATTTTCATAGAAAGAAAACAATTGATAATGCAAAAGAAAACTTTTTGTTCGGCATCTACAGAGAAAGATTTATCAAAACATGTATATTATACTTAGCAGAATAATGCTGGAGACGGTTCCACCTTATCTTTCAATACACGAAAAATGAACATAAAAATAAAGATGCAAGCTTCAGAATTGCAATACAGGCCCATGCTAAAGTCATTTGATATCAATTAGCACTTACTTAACAGTATGATTTACTTTATCCTCGAGTTTAAATATATTAGTTTCATTTTGAGTTGAAATTAATTTGCAAAAAGATTGTATGAGCACTGCAAGCCTATGTAATAATATTTCATTTTGGCAGTGCAGTTAGGAAGCTGCAAGCAGATAAATGATTCAAAGAAATCAATTTAATCAGTCCTTCACTAAGTACCTGACAAGTTGAAGTGAATTCACAAAATTGAACCATAAAATATAAGTAAATTAAATTAAATATATAACAAAAAGCCCAGTAGCACACTGACTATAAAGAATCCAAGGTAAAAAAAAATGCACATAAGGACAAGTACCAATTACACATTTGAAAAAGAAAAACACACTGCACAAAAAAAAAAGTGAATAATAACAAACAAATATATATATATATATATATATATATATATATATATATCAATTCATTCCCTAGTCTAAACGCTGTCCACAATAGGAGGAAACGCTGTCCACAATAGGAGGAAGGTAAATTGCAATCCAACATTTAATAAGATAGTATCCACCTCATTATCACCCTCTAAGATAGTATACGGCAGACTTAAAGCAGTGAAAGCATCTATCAGAGACTGCAATTCATGCTATAATACCTGATCTTTCAAAACGTATGTTTCGGGATTCCTGGTATTTCCTGGTACCCATGCATTATCAGCAGCAGCAGCAGCAGCAGATTTTTGCCTAGGCATCATATGCAGACAATGAGACAGCACCACAAAAGTTTTGGGGAAAATACTAAGCTCTCCCTTCCTGCTTTTGCCTGGGCAATTAAACAAGGAAAATCTTTAAAACGATATTATAATTCAGAATGTAATGCTATAGAATAGAATACATCCGAGTATACATCAAATAGAAAAATATTGGCCCAATTAATAGGATTTAAATAAGTGTAATTGCAACTAATATGCCCTCCAAATTTTGCAACTAAGTAACACTTTGAAGTGACCTGTCTGCTTAAAATAGTTTCCAATTGTCTCATGAATGGTAATGAGGCATGTTCCCAGTCTGAAGATAGAATAGTATAATACTATGCAAATTACCCTAATAGGACTTCACTTAATTTACTCCTATTTGCAAAGAGTTAATACATTTCAAAAATTTAAAAATAAAAAATTATTGTCCTTATTTATTGTGATGTCAAAGAATTACAAATTACAGACTTCATATGGAAGAAAGACAAAGTTAAACAAAATAATAAGGGTCCTGGAAGTAATATAGCACCACAAACCTGGAAACCCTGTGATGCCAACAATATCACCACGCTTCACATTAGAATGGAGTTTGTCAAACCCAGCCTGATTTAAGTCTGATTTACTGCATAAGAGATGTATTAGTTGTTTCTGTCCTACTAAAATATACATGAAATAATTAAAATAAAAATGTAGGATCTAAAATAAGGAAAAAAATACATTCAAGAAAGAACAAAAATTGCAAAACATCTTGAAAATTTGAAAAAGCCAAACCAATACTTCTATGTTAGCCAAACACCAAGGTAAAAGGAGTCAAGAACATCGAGCATCTAAAAAGAACGCTGTTATTTCACAATCAATAAGACCCATCTTAAAATTAAGAGCCTGTTTTTTTCTGCATATTCTTGATGAAAATATATTTTACAAGGGATATGTTTCAAACTTAATGAAAAGATATTTTATAAGGGATTTGTTTCAAGAAATCTATAATATGTAAAAAAAAAAAATTGGAGAAAAACTGACCTTTTCTCATAATCTTACATGCAATTGTGAAAAAATTCATTACAAAAAAGCCAAATCATAAAATACTTTTTTAACCTTGAATTTTAGGCTCTTTTACAAAGCAAACACATAGCAACGAAGGTCTAAAAATTGACATATGCTAACTTAATACAATACAATATTTTGTACCGGCATCATCTCTACATATGTAAAATTGAAAGAAACAACAATGGGTACCTCGCATCGGCCATAACCTGAACCTTGAAACCATCATCATGAAGGTCATAAAAGACGAGCTTTGCACCAGAGGAACGTTTGTGCATGATTTTGCCTGAAATACAGAAAACATATTAGAAACAACAAATATATCAACACAAGCAACCACTAAATTCAAAAACAAAAACATCAACAAATAAACTCATGATTACCAGTCAAAGACACAGAAACATCGTCAATATGTTGCCCATCACTTAAACCTTCATATTCCTTGATATATTGTCCAATAGTAATAGTGGCAGAGAATTTGTGTGGATATGGGTTTCTCCCTTCTTCCTTTTCAGTAGAAAGATACTTAAGCCTGTTCTCCAAGTATTGCTGCAGTTAAACAACCCAAGTAACAAAAAACAGTTCATCAAACATTCTATAGAAGAAATAACATTTTGGCAACATTGCAGTGAAAAAAGGGGAGTCATACCGTTGGATCCATATCTTCCTCATCAGCAGCTGCAGGTTTGTTCTCTTTGGCACTACTCGTTTCAGCAGCCTAGAAAGGTATTGACATTATATATCAAACATAAATTTTCAGGAATTGAAATCAATATGGAAAGAATAAAATCACAAAATTCTACCAAAACATGCAGAAACTAAATATAAAAGTTTAACCATTAATCAAAGGTTAGTGTATCAATTGTTTACGTCACAAAAGTTAAAAACCAACAACCAAGTCTATTGTCAAAAATAAAAAACACAAGCCTTATCCCACTAAGTGGGGTCGGTTACATGGACCAAACGACACACCATAATGTTTGATCAGATATCATATCTCTATCCAACTCATTAATATCTAGATTTTTCTTAATAGTTTTTCTGGGTCTTCCTCGGCCTCTAGTAATTCACAAATCTTCTCTCTACATGTCCACCGTCTTTTCTACAATAGGTCCTACCCCAACTCTCTTTCTTTAATCTTGTCATTTCTAATCCTAGCAATTGTTACATTACATATGTAAAATAAAGTATAAATTGTCCGAAAGAAATCAATATTCAAATAACAAAATCACATAGAGTTCTACTAAAACAAATATAAACCAAATTTTAAAAAATTAAATACATAAATTTCCCCGCAAATCAAAGGTTACATTATCAATTGTTAAGATTACATACAAAATAAAAAAAATTAGAAAGTGAAATAAATTTTCAGAAATTGAAACAAAATGCAAATAATAAAATTACACAGAAGTTAAATTTAACAAAACAATGAATAAATTTAAGCACAAGTCGAGGTTTCGAAAAATGGATAAGAGAATTACCTTTCTGGCTTTTTCCTCTTCCTTTTTCCTCTTTTCTTCTTCTCTCTGCTTGTTCTTTTGTTCACGCTTCAGTGCACTGCAAACAAATTAACAATAAAACTTTAAAACAAATAAAAAAAACGAGAAACTCAACAGTGGTGGTGGTGGTGGTGATGGTGAAATCGATTTAAATATGAGAAAGATTCGGGGGAGTTACTTTTTGCTTATGGTTTCGCCGGAGGCGGGAGCGGTGACCGGAGGATCGGAAGGAGGTTGTTCCATTGGAAGAGAGAGAGAGAGAGTTGCAGGGAAGATTTGGATGAGAGTGAGAGAGAGATTAGGGTTTTAGAAAACCGACGGCGCTTGTATGCGTTTTGTACTGGAGTAACTGTTTTTTTTTTTTAGGGACTTTACTGTGTATTTATATGATTTTGAACCCAAAGTTAGAACCAGTTCTAATTTTATTCCGATTTTATAAACGAGGCGTTAGTAAAAAAAAAATTGTTTTAAAATAAATGTCACTTTATATTTTTAATACAACTTTAATTTTTTTCTTTTAATTTTACCTTCAATAAATACTTAAATTTTTCTCTCACACAATTTTCAATGCAACTTTAATTTTGTCTTTTTCTTATAAAGTAAGGGCAGTTTAGTAAAAACGTTATATTCAATGATTATTTCGTTTCATTTCTTAATCTTTGTGTCAAAGCCTAAAGCGACACTTATTTTGAAACGGAGAGAGTATATCAATTTTCAAAAATACCAATACGATTAATGACAAAAAAAAATTATAACTAAATATAAACTTTACGGGTATGCCCATTAGTTAACGAAACTTGATACATTTGACTCTTTAACCGATGCTCTGGGGGCGTTGGTTAACATTACCCAAACTTTATTAATTGAATCTAACAAATAAGAAGGGGTTTGAAAAAAAATGTTGACATTAGAAAGAAAAAAAAAAAACAAAC
>Ga0099826_10003804_pt1 | contig 10390 bp, 8 predicted proteins | sample Mtrugardesep15_FD_76830 | JGI IMG/M metagenome (GOLD analysis project Ga0099826, IMG submission 76830) | Root nodule microbial communities of legume samples collected from California, USA - M. trunc garden sep15 | ecosystem: Host-associated > Plants > Roots > Nodule | place: USA: California...
ACGGGCACGGGTATTTTTTACAAATGCGGGTATGGGGAAGGGCACTATAGTACCCTACCCATTGGGTACCCATTGTCATCCCTATTTGTGTTAACTTTTTTCCTTTTCCAATTATACTCTACGGTCACTCGTGCTTGATTTTCCACTTTTTTTAATACGTGTGTAAGTTATTGACTATATTTTATATGAATTTGAACATGTATAGAGAGAGGTCATTGTGAGATCAAATTAATCAAAATCATATTAAGATCACAAAATAACTATTATAATTAGTTGATAGGAACACAATCTACTCTAGGTTGTTAAAGGTGAATTATGAGATTGTTAAAGGTGAATTATGAGATTGTGTAAAGTTTAAAAACGATGTCCAAAACTTTTATCCTGTATACCAAGAAAAGAAGAGAAAATAGTGAAGTATGAATTAAAATCTATATTTTATGTTCATTCGCTAAATGATGTATGTGGTGGTCTATAATCACATCCAATTTGCTAGTGCTAATGTACTTCATAGTTTGATGTACAAAATTAAAAAGTCTGGTTGAAAGATCATACATGAAGCATAAAGTGATTAACAATTTAATCATCTTCATCACTCATTAGAAAACACATTTATGAAAGAATAAAAGCAAACAACCACACGAAAACAGATGCAATGATGACTAGTTATGAATTGGAAATAATACCAGAACTCTGAAAAAAATCAGTTGTCAGATCCGAAAGGCTGAGGTTTCTAGAAATCTGCCCCCATTTATTCATTGAATCTATGTATGTATTTGTTGAACCGTTTTATGAATTTACCAATTGCAGAAATTAACTAGAAAAACATAACATCCTCGAATCAATATTTTCATTTCATTCTTTTTACTAAAACCTTCGCTTCATTTATCCTTTATCTGAAAAGTTATTTCCTCTCCAAAACTTTCAAACAAAACAAGTTATTTCCTCTCCTCCTAAACTTTCAAACAAAATAAGTATCCTCAATATCAGGTCCTACAGTAAAAATCGATTTGATGACCCACATCATGAAGCTTAGTTTATTAATAGAATGAGTATAACTTGATTTTTATAGTCAGTTAAAGTATACAGGTGACAAGTAGAAAGATGAAAGTGAAAATTTGATAATAGTATAATTTCACAAATATATAGGTATATTGGGTAGACTCGGCAATTTTCTTCAAGTTTCTCAACTTATCCCGCAGTTTTTGTAGAACTGTTTACCGAGCTTATTCAACCTGGAACCATTCTACACATCTACAAATCATTTAACGTCAACAAGCTCAAATTTTTATTACAATTTAAATCTCAAATTTTTGGTATGGAAAATCAAGAAAAGTGGATTACCCACAAAAATTATCATAGGTAATATATGTGGAAACTCAGGTGGTCAAGTGTTTAACTGAACATCAGATCTAAATTAACTTTTTTTTGAAGGCAGATATAAATAACACTAATTAGGAAGAGGAAAGAAGAAGAAATGAGACATTTGTACGGAGGAAATTTCAGACATATATAGTGAGCTATAATAGCATATTTTGGAGTGCAGACATGAGACAAGAAAATAGTGTTACACTCAAAAAATTAGTTGAAATAAAACAAAATTCCAATATTACAACATTATCTAATCTACAAATTAATTTATGAAAGTTTTCACTTATATAAAATCGTGCGTGAAACCTAAAAAGTACATGCCCAACTAAATGAAAAACGGGCAAATAGCAGAATAGGAATACATATATCTATATTTCCAATCTAATCACCAGTTTCATTCTTAAATTAGCAACCAAAATTATCAAGGCTATGCCTTTCTCTTGCTGTGCACATTTGATGCTTACCTCATGCACCCTTCCTGTGCTGCTGAAAGCCAATTAGCACTATTTGTAGTGTTATTGTACAGATGCATTCAACCAAGATTCATCTTGTTTCCCGATGACTCCAAAAAAGAATTATGCCGAATAGTTATCTAGCTACGAACATAAACCGTCTCTGGATATCCACTTAGAATTCAAAAATGGTAGGAAGCTGCAAATTCAGAACTAAAGCAGTGATTTTAAATCAAGCCATAGTACTCTCAACATATTCCATTGCTTTCCTCTTCACAGATTCAATTCGTTCTTCGTCACCTTGTGACTTCTCATAATCAAGATACTTTTTAAATAAGAACTGCCAATCAAGACAACAAAGTCCAAAGTAAGTTTTTTTTTTTGGAATATGTTTTAACAGAATAGAAATACCAACAAAATCGCATATGCACACACCTTCATCTTTTTAGGTGGGAGACTCAGACTGATTGCCCTTTCAAAAAGTGCTCGAATCAAGTCTTTATCTTTGAGTTGAATCTCCTGACAAAAACACAAGAATGTTATGATCGCATATGCAAAAGTGAACAAAGTGACTACAGTGGTAAAGGATGTACTTGATCAAGATAAACACTCCACAAGTCTGTTCTCTTTGGGTAATCCCGTAGAATTCCTTCAAACAAAGATCGCCCCCTATCTGGAACCCCAATCTTAAATTCAAGAATTGCTGTCTGAGATATGAACTTAATATGCTTATCCTTATATTGCTTGTGTCCACGAAGTGCATTTAAAGCATCGTTGACAACAGGTTGAACAGCATCTTTCTTTTGCAACAAAAGACTTTGAACTCGCCTCAGCCAAACCTGCAACACATCATATAGTAAGTTCCAAATTCCATATACATGCAAAGGTAACATAAATATTTACAAGTTGAAGTAATACTTTGCATGAATGCTTGAACTTCTTTGTCATTTCATTCAGAAGTTCATCAGCTAAACTATGCTGCTCAGTCCTCTCATACATTCCCAAAAGTGCTAGATAAACTTTCTTGTGATCATGGTACTGTAAAGCCCTGCCAAATACCTGCTTAATAGCCTCCTACACAAACACTCAGAATAAGTATACTCGGCATAAATAACAAGAATAGTGGACAGCACAAGCTGAAATTTCTTTTTCTTATTACCTCCTTAGGATCCCCATACTTGTTTTCCAAATTAAAGTAGGCCTTCCAAATGTTCAGCTTCTCATTCTCTTCTCGGAAATTTATTGTCTTCAAAGCCCTTCAAATTCAAGAGAGCAAAGAGGATAACGAGTTATTTGATATTCACATAGATTGAGATCTTGTGAGAAGTTAAGGGGTAAAAACAATCTCATGGAACAGGAAGGAAGAAAAAAAACCTTCCGTTTTTTGAATCATAAAGTATACACAATGTTTAGAGTATGAAAGTATGTTGCAAAAAAAAACTGAAGAGAAAAATCAATTAACTGCACTGTCATTGATATGATGTATAAATAATTATTCCACAATAACTTCTAAATTCAGACATAACATTTCAATGTTGGTATACAAGATGACATGCTTAAATGATACAGTTCTCCACTTCCAACTGCTGAAGGTTCAATATTCAAACATAAACTGACCAAAACATGTTGAATTAGCCCAACCAATGGCCAAAATAAACACATACACAAAAATTAAAAGCCTCTTCTGGCTAAGGATTATTTTTCGAACGAGAATTGAGTGTATGGGGGCCCTCTTTGGCTCCCAGCTTATTGCTCGTGGATGTTGTGCTGTTTCTATCATTTTCTGTTGGGGATAAAATCAACCACCTTTGTTTTACTATACTCTCTAATTAAATCACATTCTCTATACAGGACAAATAAAAGCTTAGGATTAGACTTTGCACATGTTCAGATTAGCACCAACAAGTCAAGCTTTCATTCCATAAAGAATTAAACATCCAAACTCAAATCATAGTTCCTTAAGATGTACCTTTCAGCAATTGAGCGGGCTTTCTCAACATCAGCCAAGGAAATCATGAAATCCATGTATTTTATCCAGTTGAAACTGCTATTAGGAGAGGTTCTAACCAGCTTTTCAAACTCATCAGTAGACCTTGGTACATCCTCCACCAGTAGTCTTTCCTCAGCAGCCCTTATTTGTTTCTCCCTGTACAAGCATAATTGTGTTATATTTTACAAAACAATAAAAAATGACAGACGGAATTTTACTAGCATCATATCAACCTCTCCTCCTTTGCCTTTTTCTTTTCGCGCCTCTTCTGCTTTTCATTTAGAGAGCCTTCTTCATTTACAGCTTCTTCACTATGACTATTTGTGTTATTTACTTCAAATTGATCAAAGTCGTCAAGGGCAACGTCCAGCGGAGGAATGTAGGCCCTTTCTTCTGCTTGTGAAAGAATTGGGAATTGATCAGTTTCGTATTCAATATCCATATTTGAGGGTCCAAGCAAACGACTACTTGTAGAAGATATAGATTTCATTCCATCTGCAATAGGTTCATCGGATCCTTCATCTGAAGGTATTTGGAGGACAGTTTCGCCCCTCATATATGAATCCTTCATTCCCAAAGAAATCCTGTGTCTTTCTTCATCTACCTGATAATATATATATTAGGAAAATGTAAGTAATTTTGCAAGACAATTAAGAATTCAAGATAATGATATATTAAAGAGATAAGTTATTTTACACAATCTTGGGAATTGGGTTAATAAATTTTAACACATTACTATAATGTTAAAAAGGGACCTTGAAAATACACCAAAATATAACTACTTTCATTGTTTTCCACAGATATTCAAGACATTTGCACCTATTTCCATTAGAATCAAGTTTTAGTAAGGGCCTCGTCCAAATGCACTTAAGCTATACAAGATAGGTGACACAATCATTCACACTTAGATATAGCTAGAAGCAACATATAATTTTCTTCTGGTATAAAGCAGTAAAGTACCCAACACCTTGCACAAAAATTACCTTCAATACTATTGCATTTACTTTCTCTCCAGCTCCGAACTTTGCTTCAATGTTATCAATATGCTTATCAGAAATCTCTGATACATGGCACAATCCAACCTAGGTATTTGAAAGATCATAATCAAATGAGCTCAAAGAATCAAATTTATCACCATTACTTTCTTGAGAGCAACATTTATAAAAAAAAAAATTATAATTAAATACAGCCACAGAAAAAGTTGCAAGTTTGAGTAAAAAATATCTAAATGGTTTTATGATAAAACCATGAAATTAAAGGAAATCATGATATACCGTTAGAAAGTTAAAAGGAAAAAGCACAAAAATCAAAATGTCGTTTCATTTAGTTTATAACACTTCCGTTACAAGTATATGGATTGCCAATGGCATCAAAGGATGTAAAATTACCACGTTTGTGTTGTCAATTGCAATGAATAAACCAAATGCCTCGACTCTCTTAATGCTGCCAGATATCACATCTCCAACATGAAATTTACCCAAATCAGATATCACAGATTTTGATGAACTAGAAACTGATGATGTCTTCAATGTAACTTCAACACGATTTGAGAGGGGCTCCACCGATACAACCCTGTTATTTACTACCTTAGTACACATTTTGAAGTACCTAGTTAAAAAATTAAGGGAAACCATAGGTATGGTTACCTGCCAATTACAAGTTTTCCAACAGGAAATTCTTTCACAAGATCTGTAACAAATTGATCAGATAAATTGGACAGAAGAATTCTGGCTTCAATCTTCCGCGAGAGCACAATGAAGCATCCTTTTGGTGAGACAGTTTTAACATAACCCTGTCCAAAAGAATACATGATTAAATAAAAACAAACAATCAAAATCCCATAATTAAAAGAAAAAAAATAAGAAACAAAAAAGGACACAAGTGCATTGCAGGCTCAGCCATAAGTTTTCAGTATGGCACATAAATGATGAATGTTGTACTTTACTAACAGTTTAACTCTATCGAACATCACAGTATGTATAAACCTCACATTAAAGCAGGTTTTGAAAACCCAGAATAACAATGGTAACTGAAGAAACAATAAACCAAGTACCTTTACAACCATATCAGGGTGAAGATCCTCAATCTTCTCCACACATTTGTCATTAGCATGCCTAAAAAAATTAATAATTAACTTATTATTTGGAAATAGCCTTCAGGTATAACAAATATACATTCGTACTATTGTTTAATACAATCTAAAGGTTAATAATCAGTCAGTTAAATATTAAATTCAACGCAGTAAAAAGAGACTCTTAGAATTGAAGTTGGGCCTAATTCATCCTTACGAAACCGACTTTTTCATGCCATATACATTCAACATGGGAAGTCAGAATATTAGAAAATATCTTATATCTTAATGTTATGTTACAGTATCTTAAATTTATCGAGTATGATCAGTTTGTAATAGTCGTTGGCACCCGTCATTAATGACAACTCCCACTTACGTTGACTGTTTCGGTAGTCCTGTCATTAGACCATCGTCAGTGGAGAGTCACGACACAAGTCCCTGAAAACTATGACCCACACTTAAGCTGGTTGTTTAGTCTAATATCATAGAGGTGCATTTCCTGAAAACTGATTGTAATGTCTTATCTTTCAAAGGGTATATTTCCAACAAGCTTTAGCTTGTGGAGTGTTAGAATATTAGAACTTTTCTTATAACATATTTATGTTATGTTATAGAATCTTAGTTTTTCTCGTAATGTCAGTTTGTGATGTTAGATAAAGCTTACTAAGCTTTAGTTTGCGGAGGAGTGTTAGAATATTATAACTTTTCTTACAACATATTTATGTTCTGTTATAGAATCTTAGTTTTTCTCGTAATATCAGTTTGTGATGTTAGAGTATCTTAGATTATCTCTTATGATAATTAGTTTCTATATAACTAATGTATTATTATGATTTGTTTCCTAGGTCTGCCTATTTAATTGGCATTAGGACTTAGGGGTCTTATATCTTTATAAATAGGAATATGTGCTTAGTCTTTTATATCAACTTAGTATGAAGTTAATATCAAGTTATTATCAATCATATTCGAAGTTCTATTATTTTTCTCCTTTATCTAAAATCCATAACTTCAAAAGGACCACTTGCATAAAGAATTTCCCAAACAATGTTATTCCCAAGCTACAAGGTCCGACCAAAAGACATGACTGGTTGGCAAAATATGAATGGGGGGGATATAGATGTTTCAAATCTGCCCATGGAAACAAATTACAGTAATAATTTAACAGTACAATTTTCAATATGTAAAAACATTTCAGGAAAATTTTCAATTCTTAGAATCTGTTGTGTCAAGTCACATGTTAAAATCTCAAAAACTATGAAACATTCTAGATATTGGCAATAATCATAGAGGCTAAAAAATGTGAGTAGATAGCAACTGCAAATGACTAAATATAATAATACGGCAACTTCTATATAGATCCATCACTAAGTATCAGTACTTACCCGTTGCTGTGAACATCTGATGAATCCTGCAAAGCCATTACATTTGAAGAACTTAATGACAAGTCAACATGAACGGTACCCCTGACAGTATTGCTAACTTCAAGAACTACGCATTTGACAAACTGTCCATCATGATATCCAGACAACGGATCAGGCACCAATTTGTCTGTAAGTTCAGTAAAATGTACTTTTCCATATAAATGAGGACCAATTTGTACAAGCAATCCACCAACACCAGGAAGTATTTTACTAATCCTTCCTCCTAAAATATCTCCTTCATGAATATACGCTGTCAAATCTTTATTCACGGCATTCATTTGCGGCTCCTCATTAGGTCTGAAAGGAAGAGTAGAAAAGGGGCGCAAAACCAACCGCAAGAGCTTCTTCTCCAAGTTGATACTCAAAACATGACCAGAAACAGGTTTTCCAACATGATATCGATTTTGGAAATCCTCAAGCTCATTAGGTTCTGTCGAACTATCAAGAATATGTAGCTGAGCTTTAACATTTCGTGAAACTGCTAACCATACCCATTCACTTTCTACTTTATATATATAACCAGCCACGCATTGCCCAATCTTGAAGTCCAGTTTCTCTGATATATTGTCTCGTATGTCATTGGAACCTGAATTCATATTGATTTTCATAATGAACAAGTAATACAGTCATGATAAAATTAAAATATTTGATCATTTTCATTAGAAAAGCAAAATCAGGAAAGCTGGGGCATATACCAGCATAAACGAATACCTAAATGAAGTTCAATAAGCGGGTTCTTTTATCAAACATTTAATTTTTGTATCCCAACAACGGATGGCGGATGGGGATTAAATTGCAACTGCCCTAGTTTCTAAAGAATATATATTTGATATCAATATTGTCTGAAAATGACAAATTCAATAGCAAAAATAACTCCGAATGTGAGTTTAGTTATTCAATCTACTCTCAAGCACCACCAAAATAGCAGGTGTAATGTACCATCCATAACTGCACGCTTATTAAACAAATTACCGGTCTGCAACATTCACCAGTCTTTTTGTACATGCATTTCAAGGCACAAATTACGAGTATTTCAATCATTCAAATCTTTATTGATCTAGCAGTGTCCTTTACCTGTAACCATTTCAGGTCTGACTGAAAGCTCCCACCGTGATCCATTTCTGCTGCTATCTTTCTCATTAGGCTTTGAGACTATCCTTGCCGTCACTGTTTGCCCAATTTTGTAGCCAGAAAATGGATTTTCCGGAAGATTTGCATCATGTACCTGTTGATAAGTAGTTACCAAATTATTGAGTAACATCAAAATAGACAAATTAAAAGAGGTAAGCATTGCTGCATCATTAAGGCTGCAGCCATGCAACCTTGGTCACAATTTCCTACTGCAGAAAAAGCATATCATCTCATAGTAAGGCTGTTGACATCAAATCTCCAACTTAAAATGCTAATTAAAATATTGGCACCAGAAAACACAGTAGAGTTACCTCTGTTATGTGAACCCTTCCGTGTAAGCCAAATCCAAACTTGAGCTTCAGCTCAAAAGCTTTTATTTCAGTAATCTGGACAAAGTTATCAAAATAAGATCCATGGAGCGTGGTCAATTATACAAGTGAAAATGCAAAGACATTAAAGGGGGAAATAATTATCCATAACGAAGCACAAATGGCCAATAGTACATAAAAGTTATGTATGTTCTCATAAAAATCATTGTATCCATAAGAATAGACAAAAAATAACAAGCTCTACAATCAGGATACATTTTATTAGCTTAAAGCTGCAATTGAAAACTTTGCATGTTGCTACGAAGTAACATTCTTAAAAAAATAAAAGAAATACAGAACCGAAAACAATCACAGTTTTAAATAAATTTGCATGTTCAAATCACATAAAAAATGTCAATGTTACATGCATTGAAGACCATCTACTAAACAAATACTCACATATGCATTAGCACACATAAAGATAGACACACACACACACACACATATACACACTAAAATGTGCTAGATAAACCGACATACCTCTGCCTCAACCAGAGATCCCACTTTATAGCTAGACTTCTTGGTTCTTTTAGAACTAGATGCCCTGGCCTCATTCAGAAGTAAAAGCAACCTTCCTGATGTTTCAGGGCTTGGAAGAGCCATAACAGTTGCAACAACACTGACCAAGCAAAACAACATGTGTAAGCCCAATGTGAAGCAATGAGTTGTGGAAAACTAGGCCACAATATCCACACTTTCGAAAACATTTATCTTCAAAAGAAAAATATTATTATTCCAAGAAAAAGGAGTAAAAGTATAATTCAGAAACATGAAATATCTACAACAATGGAATAACTCAAAAAGCATAAACATCATGTTCAGTAACCTACGATACACAATAAAAGAAACGTAGCCGCATATTTTGCTACAAAATATGAGAATTTGAGAAATTTATCAAGGTATATAAATTTTACCATCATGCAAATAAAAAAACAGATTAGCAATAGACAAATGAAGCACCGCCAACAAGACTTTGATTGCAAAATCATACCAAAGAATGTGTCGTGTTAATGAAAACATACAAAATGAAATAAACTGAAGATAAAATAGCATTTCCAGGTACCAAAATAAGATTTCCAATCAAAAATCTTTCCCTAAAGGCAAATACAATATGTCAATACACTCAACTCTATAACATACTAAAGGAAGAATTCTAGTCTAGGAATCACATAGGTGGCACAGGTCTGGCTGCTACCAGGTACTGGCCTGTTTATAGAGTGGTAATAATGGACATTGGTATTTTTTGACACCATACTACTTAGACCCAACCTTTGAGTAAAAGTTTGATGATATGAGAATAAATAAATGTGAAAAGCAGAATAAAAATACTTTGAATGAGTTAATTTTTTGTTCACCTTTGTCCATTTAGGAATTGTTTCCGCGGAAACCTTTGAGTATTATAGTCAGATAATTGTACATATCCTATAGTGTAATTATTCTCAGGAATAGATACAACCTGCATCCAAGACAAGAAGCTCGTAAAAAAAACGGTTAATATGTATGAAAATGTTTTACCAACAGGTGGCGAAATTGAATAATAATATCATCACTTGCCAAGTAGTTCTCTTTCACAATTTCCACTACTGCAG
>Ga0099826_10003806_pt1 | contig 10388 bp, 8 predicted proteins | sample Mtrugardesep15_FD_76830 | JGI IMG/M metagenome (GOLD analysis project Ga0099826, IMG submission 76830) | Root nodule microbial communities of legume samples collected from California, USA - M. trunc garden sep15 | ecosystem: Host-associated > Plants > Roots > Nodule | place: USA: California...
ATATTGACTAAAGGCTAACATTTTGCCACTAAACCAACATCTAAAACCTAACTCCCTGCATTGAAATATCTTCCTTCCACGATCCATGACAACGAAGAGAAGAGAATCCACGGTCCTTTATTTTATCTATCCAGTTACGGATCAAATTGACTACTGTTGCAAGCGCGTTTCGACTATAAGTGGTCTCAACAATGTCAACTTTGATCAACAGATTAAAAGACATCCAAAACATAAAGGGGTTGCAGAAGTTGATTACAGCACCATAAAGACCTTGCCAAATCTTAGTTTTCCAAATGAGCCGTCTTTGTACTGGCATTCCAACAAACACGTAGTGTGCTATTTTAACTTCGACAACTTGGAGGCCCTTAATACACCAAAAAATTTGCACAAAAACAGAGAGAGTCCTAACCGATAGAGAAAAACCATAAAGCATACCACTTTTGTCTAGCAGCTTTCGGGGAGGTCGTACAAGGTTGAGCATCGACGATGGGTGGGGAACCAAAATCATCTTTTGAGTAGATGGCGGTAGCAGATCCATGGAACCAAAGCAGGAGATCTGTTTAACATAAGGTGGCGGCTCCGGTGGAGGACGTTCGATCGAGGCAGAGAGGGTGGCATTCTGGATCAGTACCTCAGAGAAATGGTTCAGATACAGATCTGAGTTTCTTAGTGGGTACCAAGAGCAATAGAGAGAGCCTCCCATTGATGTTGTTGATGAAGGGATCTGGTGGATATGAGTTGGTTGTAGCAAGAGGAGTGATGGTGGTGATGTGGTAGCCTAAGCGAATCTGAATGGTGGTGGGAATAGGGTTGCAGCAAGTAACGAAGTGAACCTTCTGAGTGGAGGGGGAAACCTCTATTGCAGAGGGGGAAACCTCCATTGTGGAGGGGGGAGGTCTCCAATGATATGGAGGGGCGGAACATAAGCTGAGGGAAAACCTAGAGAGAAGGCAAGAGCCTCTCTCTCTAACTTTCTCAACAAATGTTTCTCCCCTCCCCTCATATTCAAAACATATTAGGAAACATTTCAATCCCCTCCCTTAATAGAAGCATAAATTGCATTATCCTCCCCTCTTATGTTAAAATCTACACTTTACTCCATCAATACTTTTATTTATTTCTAATAATCTACCAAAAAAATAATAATGTAACACACTTTAAAAACAAATAATATTGCGGGTCTATATTAATATAACCAAAATTTGAATACATATTTTTTCGCTATTTTTTCACAATTTTATTAACGTATAGTTTGAAACCCTATTATAAAATATGAAACAACTCAAAATAAAATTAAAATATGTGAAAAATTACTAAAGACAATAAAATATGGTTATTTAAAACTTAATTTTATAATCTAAATTATTAAATTAATAACAAAATATTTAAATTTAATTATCATTGACATTTGAACTATAAAGAAATGAATTTATTTTTCTAAAATGGTGGTTCAAAATTAGTATATATCATAAAAAAAATTATGTTAAAATAGATTAAAGTGTATTTGTATATTTAATTATTAAGGGGCGTTGTAATTCAAGCATCTGACAGGGGAAGGGAGTATAAATTTTATTTTTAAAGGGAGAATGTATATTTTAACATAAGAGGGGATGTGAGTGTAATTCAAGCATCTTTGAGGGGAGGGGAGTGTGATTTACTCAAAAATATTTATCTATAAGAAAGGTGAGTTTTTTTTCCATCATTACAACAAATATAAAAAATGTTTTAATCATTTTTAATGACAAATGTTAATAGTTAGTTTTTAGATTAATATTTGTATTTTTTTTAAGGGTAATATTTTTATGGTTGTTATATTAAATTTTATTTTCAACATCTATCTTCTTTCTATTGTTAGCGAAAGAGTATTTTTGTATTAATGTTTCTTGATTCTATTTTTCCGAAAAATATGTCTCCCTGATTCTTGCCATAAATATTTGAAGCTATGATTAAGAAATTGTTTCGAATATTTTCAAACCTCTACACAATAGATCGGCCAAAGTCTCACAGAAATTTACTCTCTTTTATTTATTTTACCAATTATAAAAATAAATATAAAAAATTTGCCACGGAAATTTAATCTAACATCTAAATAGGAAAGAAATTACAGTAAATCATATAATGAAAGTCAACCTCTCGATTATTTTTGTGGTATTTGGGGTTCGAGTCTCGAACCGTGCATTGTTCTAACCAACAGAGTTAAACTCTCGATTTCATTATACAAAAAAGTGAATATGTATTTTAAAATTGTGCTTAAAAATTGCATATAAAAATTGTCAAACTACATAATTTTTCCCGTAACTTAATTTCATTTAAAGTTTTTTGTACCAAAAAAAAATCATTTAAAGTTTTACTCCAATATGTTTTTTTTTTTACATCTCAATCATTTGTCTTTTTTAAATTTTCATGTGTACTATTAGCCTTTTATAATAAAACTTGTCAAAAGAAAACCCAAAAGTTCATATTATCTTCACCATCATTTTCATCGAACCTCGAAAACCACAACTTTCGTAAAAATCATAACTTGTGAACTTAGCTCGATTGGTATGAACAATTCATAATACATGTAAGGTTTGAGTTGGACGTAACTAGGGGAGGTATGGCTCACTGTCATACTTCTTTTATTTTCTCTGTTTTGTAATTGTATATTGGAAGTAGTGGATAGTCACATTTGTATAGGTTTTTGGAGTTGTTGTATTTGGAATTTGGTTGTTTGGAGCTTTTGTCTCCATCATTTGGTCTTGTTTTGGATTTTGGTGGTACTTCTGGTACCATTCTATTTAATATTATCTTTTTTGGCTTTTCAAAAAAAAAATACATGTAAGGTTCGGGGTCAAACCCTACCACCACAAAAAAAAAACTATAACTTCAAAAAAGATCTCTAATCTTCATCAACAACAACAATAAAAACAACATCATCAAATTCAATAATAAAAAAAGAAACTCGTCTTTGCACAAAGAAATTGTCAACTAAAAACATAGCAAATCTTGGTCGCAAACCCAAATAAAAAATATTTTTCCACGCACTCATACATGAAGAAAAAATAAAAGAGAAACCAAAGAGCCAATACCTAGGTAAAAGTCATTTTACCGTAGGTATAGAGCTAATACTTCTACCAACAGTTTGTAGGTTTTGATAATCTATAGGTAAAACCAAAGATTTTGTCTTACGAGTAAAATTCGTCACCATATACTATAGCGACAGCAAAATATTTGAGTGGTACTTGGATCTATAACTACAATAGAAGGACTTTTACCTACAAAACTTGTTGTCACTAAAAATCAAGTTTTTTGAAATGAGGTGAGGATCAAAAGTTAGAAAAAAATTGAAATGGGGTACTAAAGAACTAAAATTTTAAAATAGGGTACCAAAACTGCATTTAAGCATATAAAGGCGACTTTTAAATTTTTTTATGGTAGAATGATAAAGGAAAAAAAGAAAAAGAAAACAAAAATAACACTAGGAAGAAGCTCAGCGGCACCAAGTCTCAACACAATCTTCAACCCCTACTGAAAAGTTTTCCAAATAGTCAGACCTAATCCTAAAGGGCATCCTAGTTTAGCCAAAAAATAAACAAGGTGTGCAACGGTTGTTCTCTATAAGCACATGCTAAAAAGAAAGGTTAGAAATACGAGAATAGAATAACTTTTTTAAGAAAATGTTGCTCTTCAAAAATAGGGTTAAATATATTTTTGGTCCCTATAAATATACCAACTTTTTGTTTTAGTCCCTCTAAAATTTTCCTTCAACTTGTAGTCCCTCAAAAATTTTCCATCTTCACTTTTGGTCCCTCGTTTAAAGTAAAACTCATACGTAGAATTCATATTTTTTTAATAAAATTTTGCAGAAAAATTCATAATATTATAAGAATCTCTCCCAAAAAAAATTTAGAATTTTTTAATAAAACATGAATTTAATATGAATTTTTATAATTTTTTTATGGTTAAAAATTCATATTAAATTTAGGTTTTGTTAAAAAATTCTAATATTTTTTGGAAGCATTTTTACAATATTCTACACATTTTTGCAAAATTTTATTAAAAAATACTAAAATTAACTTAAAAATAGGGACCAAAAGTAGTGATTGAAAACTTTTGAGGAACTAAAAGTTGAAGGAAAATTTTAGAATGACTAAAACGAAAAGTTGGTATATTTATAGGGAGCAAAAACATATTTAACCCTGACAAATATACCAAATAATGCATTAAGATCGGGCCAACAACTAAATAAAAAAATGTTAAAAATAAAATCGGTTGCACGGGCAATCCCCTCTTACTGCTTGGGTGCTTTCCTCCTTCCCACTTCTCTTTGTGAAGAGATTGAAAGAATTATGAACTCTTTTTATTAGGGCTCGAATAAGAATGGCCGCCGTGGCATAAATTGGAAGCCCTCGGACAAACTCACTCTACACAAAAGTCATGGATGCCTAGACTTTCGTGATATGGAAGCATTTAATCTCTTCATGCTTTACTTGGAGGAGTCTTTGGAGTACTCAACATTTGCTTACTTTGGGTTATAGATGGAAGATTGGTGTGTGGAATATGCCTTGAATCTGTAACCTCCCCTCCCTCAAGCCTTCTACTCATCCGCCACTTTATTATGAAGATCTCACAGTGAATCATTTGTTGAATCCGGGTTTGAACTCTTGGAATCATGCAATGGTAAATTCTATCACGCTCCGCTTTATGCACGCTCAAGAGAAGATTCTCGCATTTGGAAGGTTACAACAGATGGGTCCTATACGGTCAAGTCAGCTTACCGAATTTGTATCGACCTTCTTCATGCATCCGTCCCTACGCAAGGCAGTGTTCCATGGCAGCTCCTTTGGAACCTAAAAGTCCCACACCGGGTTCAATCCTTCCTCTGGCGCTTAGCTCATCAATGTCTACCCACACGCACCAATCTTATCAACCGTGGTATTCCTTGTGATGATACTTGCGTGTCTTGCAATCTCTTGGCTGAAACGCACATGCATACGTGTTTTGTTTGTTCAAAAACTGCAACTTGTTGGAACAGAATTGGCATTGATAATATTGTATGTGAGCTACTCCACGAGGCTAATGACTTTACTGTAATGTTGTTTGACTTACTTGGCAGGTTATCTACGCAACAACAAACACTAACCACTATGACCCTTTGGAGCCTATGGAAGAGCCGCAACACTAAAATTTGGGAGTCCACTAACAGCTCTCCCACCTTCATTGTCAACCGTGCCAAGATGCTCTCCATGAATGGACTTGTATGCAAAGAGTCAAAATTAAGGAACACAACTTAGATCATACCTCTACTTGGTCAAAACCTCTGATCGGTGTGATAAAGTGTAACGTCGATGCAGCTACCTTCAACAACTCTATCATGGGATACGGTATGTGCTTTAGAGACTCCTCGGGCCAGCTACTATTTGGAAAATCAGCCGTGTCGCATTTCCCCACAACGGTACAAGAAGCGGAATCCATTGGTTTTCTTGAATCTATCAAAATGGCAATATCAAAGGGATTGCACGTCGTTTGCTTTGAATCAGATTGTAAGTCCCAAATCTCTTGTTAGATAATCCCGAATTTGTAGTGTTAATTCACTTGCTGATTCAATTGTTCCTATCAATGAGTTTGGGGATGTCATATCACAGTGTAGGAATCTCTTGTTAGATAATCCCGAATTTGTAGTGTGTATGTTCGGAGGCAAGCAAATAAGGTTGTTCATAGTATTGCTAGAGCATCCTTATCCAATCCTAGCCCCCATATTTTCTATGATGTACCAACTACTTTCTACCCTTTGATTATGAATGAAATGCATTAATCTTGCCTTTGCTAAAAAAAATATATATCTGTAATTTCAATCTACTAATACAATGTTTAATAATATTATTAAACTATACATGTTATCACATCATGGAAAGAGTAAAATTGTAACAACCATTTCGTACTCTCTCTCAACGATATGGCATTATAGTTTTATTTTCCACATAAAATTTGACCATTGAGTAGTACATGCTCTGCTGTTACTGTAGTCTGTAAATATAGGCCAAGACCAAAGCTTTAGGATTGAATGCAATTCACAGTGGACACAAGGAACATGCAATCCATGTAGACATATTTGAGAAAATAAGAGCAGCCATAAATGACATTAGCATGTGAAAGGCTACATTGGAAGGGGCATAATCACATGTTTCTCTCTTGGTTGCATACTTCATGTAGAGCCAGTGATTATGAAGGCATGTTGATGTCCGAATTGTTGTTGAAGTTATTTTGATGTTATCTTGAGTTTTTAATTAATTGTGTTCTACACATAAATGTGATGTTTATGCAAGAGTTCATAATATTGTCAAAGTGATGACTCAGAGAGTGTGAGAATGGAGGAAAATGCTCTCAATCTTTTCACTTTAACGTCAATTTAATTGAAACGAGACATCTGAAACAAGGAAATTCCTCTATGACTTTTCATTTTCAGATAATTCAATTGAAATGAGAAGTTTGATAGAATTTCGCTCTTTTCAATTAGTAACATGTTGTCGATGCCAAAATTGTTCATGTCAGTGGTGGATCAAGTTTTGGACTCATTTTATCATACACTGTTAAACATGTTTCGGTGCGAAAAAAGTTTACAGTTTTTCAAGTTGACAAGAGTTTAAAGCAGAATGCTACTGATATTGTTTTTTGGTGGCAACAAGTTGCGCCTCACATTTCATGAGACTAGTTTTGCAGCCTGTGAGTACTTCAAAGGTTGTGAAAGGGTCAGAAAACCATAAGAGTTTCAATTGAGGCTTTTTTTTTGGAGGTACTGATGAACTTGTCACATTATTGGAGTGCTTATTTGAATTATAAATACATTGATATTGGTATCAATAGCCATGGTAAGGATGATTACAAAGATGGAGTGGTTTATGGTATCAAGTAGTTTACTAAACTTTTTTGTACAAACTAAACAGAAACTTTAATCGATGGAAAGATAAATAGTTGAGCTTAGTGCATATATATTCACCATTGATTTCATTATTCTCTTGTAATACAAGATTGTTGGAATATGTAAACATCAGAAGCAAAAATATGACATTCCACAAGCTACCATGCATGAATTGCTAAGAAAAAACAATAAAGGAATTTTATGAAAAACCTGTATTTGCATTTTAAATATGAAAATCCACAGCAATTTGCAAGAAAAAATAAAGCATGTCTACCCAAAATAAAAAATTGTATCAACTCCCGAAGCGCTATTGAGCCAAGTGAACAACAATGTGTTTACACAGATTTTTTGAGAAAAGCTCTTCTTGATTGAATGAAATAATCTATTTTGAGACTTCATCTGGTTGTTCATCATATACACCTGATGTAGTTCAAATGACAGCCCTTTGGTTAAGTCTGCGATCGCGTCATCCTTCATTGTACCGAATCACCATAATTGTAGTCCAAGTTTCCTTCTTGCTCAACAACATTCATACCAGGAATCATAGAAGAGCCTATTGAACTGCCAATCACATTAGAAGAATGGTAACTTCCATCATGATTATTGTTATCATCCCAACCTTGAAATGACACATGAGGCATAGCAGCATGGTTAAAAGATTCTCTTGGAAGATAAGAGTTTGTTCCAGGTAGTTGCATTGTGCTTGACCAAATACCGTTGCACCTTCTGTTTTCAAGTAAAGGGAGATACTGTGAATTTTGAGATGCTAAATTTTTGTATCCTTCACCAACTTGTTTGTCTTGAGGATCTCCTTCTAACATCAAGGCATTGTTTGTGAAACTCAAAGCTACTTCTGGTCTATAATTTGGGAGATTATTGGTCATGTTTTGGATAGGACTAATAGAAATACCTCTTTGAACATCATTTGGATTGCTGCGAGTTAGAGCCGATTGGAACTTTAGTTGATCATCTTTTGAGTTGTTTAAATTATGTGTCTGAATCGGCTGCAGAGTTCCGGCAGAATGCAATCCATTCATATTCACATTAGTAGGTGTGTTGAATCTACTACTCATAATACCGCCAGATGGAAAGGATCTGAAAGGATTGCTATAATGGTTATGAAACTGTGTAGAGCCATTCAATGTATGCAAATGTCCTCCGACTCCACTTAAATAGGATGCATCTGAACTACTAGCTAAGGCTGCTGCCATATGAGCTTCTTTGTTTTCCACACAACTAATTCTTTTTAGATAGAGTCTATACTTCTGCAGAAAAATTTAAAAACAGTAAAGTTTCTTGAATGAAAAGACTAATAATTTATGTAGCACCGACACTGTGCATTCTGCGTCCGACACTAACACGACATCAACATATGTGGTTACATTCAATTACTTCATTTATTCAAACCATTAGCAGTGTCCATGTGTCGGGCTCATACAGGTTTATGTGTCTATGTCGATGCTCCGTAACTTATAAAGCTAAAGCATAAAAGATAAGAAAAAGTACCTGGAGATGGCTGGCCACCTTCTCCCTTGTCAGATTTTCAACATTCATCAGTTCAAGAATCTTTTTCGGTACAGCCTCTGCAAGTAAGATAGCAACTATCATGAGAAAAACACTTCAGAATCGGAAAAATTCCTAGCCTGGCTAAACATAAGTATTTTTATGGAAGAATATTACAGGAAGTCTTTAAATAACACAAAGTAGAATTTTTATTTTCATATCATGATATTAATCTCAACATTGGATTGCTATAACCTGCAAAGATATTTTGATAAACTGGAAAAAGGAAAGAAAAAGAGGAATATAAGCAATTGATATAATTATGACGATAAGTTTTTGCGCATTGAAGAAAGAGGGAAGAACGTACTGTCAATGCCTAATTGATTAACAGCAGCAACAAACTTGCGGTGTAAATCAGCGGACCAAACAGTTCGAGGCTTCTTCTGCGTAGTTGAATCATCATTGTCATGATCATCCTCATTTTCTTCCTCACTGTCATCTTCATTCTTATCCTTCCTTTTTCTAGATGGCTTTTCATTTTGATCAGAATTTCCTGTCCCAACCGAGTCTTTCCCATTTCCACTATCAGAATTAGGCGCGTCATGATTTCTTCTTTTGCTAGTTTTCTTCTTCCTGATCACGTGCTGCCAAATGATCTGTACCTCCTTCAGTCTAACAGGTTTCAGCAGATAATCACAAGCACCATGTTCAATTCCTTTCATCACCATCTTTGGATCATCATTCGCAGAAAACACTGAAATTAAACACTTTGTAATCAAAATACTATAATTCGTTATACATGTATCGATAATATAAGACTGAAGGAATTGCATAACTTACTGATTACAGGTAGGTCCATCTCAAGTCCAACAAGCTCAAGAAGCTTAAATCCATCCATATCTGGCATATGAACATTGCTGATTACTAGGTCAAAATTGCTTTTGTTTTCTCTCAACAAGTTCAACGCTGTTATCGCGTTTTGAGCAGTTGTTACTGAAACAAATGAACAGACCATAACTAAAATTAATATCATTTTGAAATAGAAAAAAATAATACACTGCGTATACAATCAGAACATAAAATCTATAAAATGTTAAATTGAAAAGGAACTACATTACATCTTACAACATCTAATCAAATACTTTGGACGTGATTAAATCTTTGAAATCCAAGAAACAACATAAGATCATCAAAGATTAGGCACACAAGATATTTAAAAAAAATTGCAACTTTAAAAGCAAAATCATGTCCAATCTTTGAAAGAATCAAGAATGTGAACGATCAAATATAATTTAGTCTGCACCTAAACAATATCAAATAAAATTTAAAACTAATCTAATTGATTTCTACAAGCATTGGTTGAACTGTTGACATAATATTGAAAAGTAGATATTTGATTCAAAATGAACCAACATCATTGAAAATAATAATCTAACATATGAATAAATATAGGTATCTCTAAAAAATTTCCAAAACCCTAGCTATCACTAGATTTGTCACATCAAAAAACAAGATTAAAATCAAGGACCCATCTTTAATATTTCAAAATAAAACAAAAACAACAATAATATGATGTTGATGATGAAGCATACCATGGTATTGACACCTTTGGAGAAGTTTCTCCAAAATCTTGAGACATGTTCTATCATCATCAACCGCGAGAACTCGCATTCCAATAGGAAACTGATCATTCATCTTGAGAAACCAAAGCAAAAACAAAAGTGATATTTAAGGAAGAATTTTCGTTGACAAAGAGAAAAATAACAAGTGATGAATGCAAAGATAGAATGATTGAGAAAAGAATGTTGTGAAGTATATATGTAAAAAAGAAGGTACCATGAAAGTTACTATGGAGAGTGAAACAATGCAGAGGATTGTGGTGTAAGGATTATGAACCTTCCTTTCTAGCTAAATACTAACCAATGAGAAAAATAATCACAACAAATATTAAGGTTAAGGATGTTTTTATGCTTGTTACCTTAAATAT
>Ga0099826_10003807_pt1 | contig 10387 bp, 3 predicted proteins | sample Mtrugardesep15_FD_76830 | JGI IMG/M metagenome (GOLD analysis project Ga0099826, IMG submission 76830) | Root nodule microbial communities of legume samples collected from California, USA - M. trunc garden sep15 | ecosystem: Host-associated > Plants > Roots > Nodule | place: USA: California...
CTTTTTAGCATAAGTATTAGAAGAAGTTATAAGAATGAATTAACATTAAAACATTAAATTGTAAAAGGAGTTAAAAAAAAATTGAATGTGGCGTTAGGAAGGAAGTATAGTAATAGAGGCTTAGAAAATTAGATAGAAAAATGAGGCAATTGTGAGGAGACACATCAGCAAAGTGTAGCTTAATAATAATAAGAATAATAAGTAATGTAAAGAGGGACACCCAAATTGAAATTGTATCCCTAGGCTTTATGTTGTTATACGGGTTTAAACATGTAACCCTGCATGTTTGTTTTTTATTTATATCTTTATTTATTTATATTCCTGCATGTTTGTTATTTGTTTATTTATTTATTTACATTTATATTTTTGGTCACATAAATCAAAATTATGTGAACCTTGATCATTGTGACCATTACTTTTGGGTGACATGGTACTTTAAAATTGTAACATAAGAATGAAGAATTGTAAAAATATATGTAGTGGGCTTTTTTTTTGGGGTTGTATTAGTCCCTTCTCGATGATGACTAAATAAGGAGTTACAATAAGAAATAATTGACAGGTACATAATTTTGGTAAAAAATGAGTTACACATATAATTGGCAGCCGTCTATAATAAAAGTAATAAGTGTAAGAGTTGTAACTATATCCCTAGGCTTTATGAATGAAGAATTGTAAAAATATATTTAGTGGGCCTTCTTTTTTTTTTTGGTTGTATTAGCCCCTTCTTGATGATGACTAAATAAGGAGTTACAATAAGAAATAATTGGCAGGTACATAATTTTGGTAAAAAAGGAGTTAGACATATAATTGGCAGCCGTCTATAATAAAACTAATAAGTGTAAGAGTTGTAACTGAACATTACTACAACATAATTAATAAAGACATATAAGCATAGTGTAGCCTAGAATGCAAGAGAATGCATATAAAGAAATAGTTAGAAAGGGGGCATTGGTAAGATGACACATCAGTAAATTGTAGGTTAGAATACATGTATAGATAGATAGATAGATAGATAGAAAAATGGCTTCATCCCAAAAACAAAAACGATTTTATTTCCCCTAAAAAATAGTTTAATTTTTACCCTTTGATGTTTCAACCGATATATTTACTTTTTATTTTTTTTAGGGAAGTTTGAACCGATTGATGTTTACCTTTTTCTTTCACAGGTCTATTTTTCTTCATATATTCTTTACAAGGTCAAACCCTAACATTCTCGTTGTATTGCAGCCTCTCGGCGCTCGCTACACTCATAAATGGCATCTCAAGGCAACCCTTACAAAGGTGATGAGCAACACGACACCCGTTGGTATCAGCCACAAATGATGGAATGGATCTCGAAGAGGCAGCAACTATCAACCTCCACTGGAATCCTAACTTTACGACCACCACCACCTTTGTGGTCTTCCGCTTCTAACCCTTCCGGAGATTCTCCTCGAGTGTCACTGATGCCTCTACCTCCTCTATCCATTGAACTCATAATAGAAACACGATCCCCCCCTATTTTATATTCCAGGAGATACTCACCCGATTTCTATCACGTAGTTTATCCTCTCAGTTCGTTTTTCACTAATGGGACGATTGACGGCACATATATCTACTACCCTCTCAACGGTGAAGACAATTATACTAAAATAATTGGCTCTTGCGACGGTATCCTTTGTTTAATCTACAATAACTACTTAATTCAGCTTGCTTTGTGGAATCCTTCCACTAGAAAATACAATGCATTACCCTCTTTGGATAAACCACCACACCCAAAGGATGTTCATTTCTCAGATAAGTACAAAGTTGTTGCTCTTTTTATGTATGAATGTGAAGGTGATAGAATTTATTATTATGTTTACAAAACTCAGGTGAAGGTTCATACTATTGGTACTGATTCTTGGAGATTGATACAAGAGTTTCCTTCTGTAATTTTTGGTGCCACTTATCTTGAATAGGGAACATTTGTAAATGGCACAATTAATTGGTTGGTATCACCTGATTCCACTTTTTCCATTACTTTACAGCCCATTGTTTCTTTTGTTTTGGGGACAGAGTCTTGTCAAGAGATTTTGCTTCCTAATTATGGGGCTGAAAGGGTTACTTTGAAGTTGGGGGTTTTGAAAGGTTGTTTGTGTCGTTGCTGGAAGTGGAAATCGCACAGTTTCAGATATTTGGATTATAAAGGAATATGGAAAAATAGAGTCATGGACTAAATTTGTAATTGTTCCTTTCACGGGATATATCAATTATTACACAACTAAAGTACTTTCTATATCTGAGGACGATCAAGTGCTGCTGGAGGTTAAGAAGGCGTTCCAATCGGAGTTGGTTGTTTACGATCCCATAAATTGTATTTTGAAGATTCATGATATTGAAAATTTCAACGATTTCTGTCAAACGGAAATCTACATTGAGAGTTTGATATCGCCTTGTTCCTAATGATAGGTATGTATGTGCTATACCACTGATAGATATTTAGCAAGTGTACTAAAAATTATCGATGTAATATAATTAAATTCGTTTCCATGAGGACTGTGTTTATCTCAAGTAAACAATAACGGTTTGTTGTGCATAAAAATAAATAACAGAAAATCAAGTTTATTTAGAAAAGATAGAGAGAGAGATGAGACCAGGTCTTTCGAATCGTCTGAGTTCCCTTAATTGGTACACTGCACCTATTTCTTATGAATATTTCTCTAGTTTTACGTTGGTTAACTAAAATAGCCTAAATCAATCCTTGACTCTGGACCCTTTTCTCATATTACAGTCCCTAATTCCTTAGGTGATATAATATTCTTTGAAGGTTTTAAGAACGTTAACCTGATATCACAAATAAACGATTATCTATTCCTAGACTAACCTTGTTTATTTGAACAATTCAATTAAGACTAAGTTGAAAGCTATGGTCAGTAGTCATTCATTCTCACGAATTCTTGTATATATTTGATCAGGGTAAAAAAAACATTAAGAACGATTGAATTGAATAAAATGAGATTGATATTCACAATAAATAAAGTTTCACAGCAACATGTTTAAATTAGGGTTAGATCAGAATCATCTCAAACCTAATCTCTAAGAGATTTAGCTACTCATAATTGAGTTTACAAATAACATAATCAATGGAAGAATTAAAACATACATGAAATGATTAAAGGATGATGAAATCTCCCTCCCAGCAGTCTTCAAGTCTTAAAATCGCACTTTTCTCTATCAACATCGTCACCTTTGTTTTCAGAATAGGCTTCAGCTTAAATAGGCATAAAAATCCGCCTAATCGTGTCACGATTTAAGTAAATCGTGTCCTAATTCTCTCTTATAAAGCCCATGGATCAAAAATGTATAGCCTAAATCGTGACACGAAAATGCCAACATGTCCCGATTCCACAATGTCGAATGCCCTCAATATTGTGCTCCAAATCGTATCACGATTTCACTTTCTTCTCTTTCTTCAGTGTTTCTTGCTTTTCTTGAATAAAAATTAAATATTACATGATGACAAGATGTCATCACAACCCCAAACTTGAACCATTCCTTGTCCTCAAGGAATCTACTTGTAATATTTACAATCGACAGTAAAATAACAATTATCTAATCAAGCAATAGTAGCCAAAAGTTCATCTCTCGACTAGCTAAAAATGAGCCAGTTTGACTTGCTAGCATCCACCATTCACAACTCCACGCAACAATATGATAAAATTTCACACATAGTCGACATGCAGGTCTACATATTACCATACGCTTGAAAAGTTTCTAAACGTTAATAAAAATCAATGTCATTACATACTTTGAGGTCTTTTAGGGTTATAACGGGGCTTAGGTAAAGGTGGGATAATATTTGGATAAGTATGCTACACAAAATTTGAGTTGGCACTCCTACAGAATTTTAAACACAGATTCAATCCCTCATTCACCCTTTGAAACAACAATTGTAAAGATACTAGAGAATATTTGTAACTTGTTGGGACAATCGAGTTTGAAATTACTTAGATTTTTCATTGTTTATCCCTTCCTTTTCATTCTATTTTTTTTAATACACATTTTTGTGTGTATTGTCCATGATTTGTCCTTTGTTCTCTAGTACCCCCACCCCAAACTTAGTTGGTTGCAAATTCCAATAGCAACCCCAAACTTATTATTTAGCAACACACTACTTAGCCTAACTCAAAAAATAAATCATTAGGTCGCTTCCTAAAAGACTCTAGGCTTAATATGCAGTTTGTCACCGAACAAAAAGATCTAAACATACCGGCTCAATTTGGCTTTCAAAAAGGATAGATTCAAATAAAAATCAAGGTAGGCTTTAAAGGTTCACATGACCAAGCACTTTCGCCTCAGTGTGTAAATGGCAAAGACCAATCAACAGTAAAGAAACAATGCAAGTTCAAGAAATGTAGTTGCACAGAACACTATATAAAAGTAAATTGAAAAATAAAATTTGCCTATGAACCTTACAATTATGATATCTGGGAGTTGTGAATACCTGTCTTTAACTGTCGTTCACTTCGCCTTTGAAATTCAAGTCACTACCTCCTTATGAACTTTTGGAATACCACTTGACTACATAATTATTATTAAACTGGAAAAAGTCAACAAACAAGAAAATTCATTAATAATAAACAAGTGCAAGTTCATTACATAACAGGGGATACAACTGAGTTATCCAAAATAAAAACTAAAGATAAATTGTTCAACTAACAAAAACACAAAAGAAAAGTGCTGAAACAGAATAAGCAGAAAAATAAATATGAGTTGAACCATCAGTAGTTCACTCAATCCATCTGATCATGGGGTATCTAGGTAATGGTTGTCAGAGGAGGAAAACAATTGTTACTTCTTGGGATTCAAAAACAATTGTTGCTTCATGGGATTCAAAAACAATTGTTAACTTGTTTATAATCTTCATATCTAATTTGCTTGTCTTATATAAGATATATGGTGCGCTAAAAACACACTTAGAACAAGTGTCTTATTGGGCCATCACCTGAATTTAGTATTTGCTTGGGCCTATACTTGTTTTAATCTAAAAGAAGAAAAGAAAAGGACGATTATACCCATGTGTGTGTATTTTGGTGATGTCTAGAGAAACGGTATTTGATGCCCTTCACATAAACATATAAGTATACATATCTTTTTTTACTTCTTTTTTCCTACTTTCTTGTCTATATAATAAATATCTATATAAAAAAATAGAAAAATAAATAAGTATCTAATTAATAATAACAGAAAATGTAATAAAATATACTTAATATGTTAATATAAATTACACAATTAAGTGGTTTATCAATAAAATTGAGGCTTAATATAGAATTGTAACAAATTGATGTATGTATACGATATTTACTTTGAGGGTTGAGACACTAAAACATGGTTGAATAAGTACTATATTGTTAGCTTCTTCCAGTTTATAAAATTCATGCAGATGGGATTCATGGTAGATGGCATTTGAGTTTCTTTTAATTGCAGGTTGTGAAGGAGCTTTTTAACGCAACTTTTGGCAACACTGTGGATGATTATTGTGCCCATAGACATTGGAAAATGCTTCAATTTTTCCTTCCGTTTATTTTATTTTGAGTCTTAGAGGCTAGAACTGATTTCCTATTTTGTGTTATCTTATTTTCAAAATTTGATGTGTTACTTTTAGCCTTGGAGGCTAGAAGAACTTACTGCTACTTGAATTATGTTATGTTTGAAATATTAGTGGCAATGAACTTTGATGATTAGTGATGAATCAATTTAATTTTGTGCATTCTTCAATGTGTTACTGCTTGTATTGGTTCCCTAAACTTCGACTTAGCTACCATACTGATACCGCTGCCCGCTACACAGTTATAACGTTTTGGAGGTCGACTACTACGCTATTTACTAATATTTACATATGTTTATTTCGGTGTATAGGACTCAATCAATTAATCAAAACAATTTCAATTTTGTTAACAGTTTCGCAATGTCATTGTTATGTTTGAAGATAAACTACGAATAAGAAACAAGAAGTATGCACAACAAATGTTAAAACCAGAAATTTTAAAATGAGCTATTAGGATTCAACTCAGCAACAAGTGGGGCATTATGATGAATACACTGTTTTACCAAAAGGGATCATTCATGTGAGTTGGAAGTGAACCTTGCTCAAATCCATTCCACCAAAAAGTTATTCTAATTTCGCCAAATCAGCATCTATCAATGAGCTAATTTCTTCTATGGGCGAATTTGATGTATTTGTGACTAGTGAACTTACCAATCCCCAGACGTATGAGCCAATATTTATAGTGGAGGTTTTTCGGAGTTAGGCCCATGTACCTTTGCTTGGACGATTATCCTAGAAGGATGGTCGTGATCCTTTTTTGGACAATTGTAGCCCTATGAAGGGCAGTTGTGGGAAATTATTCATTCTCTTTTGTTTGCCACATTGTAATTGGTAATTTGGTTTTGTGACCAACTTATTAGCTTCGAACACTTCTGTGATCTTTTTATCGGTATCTATTACGATTTGACTCGTGCGTCGCAGGGTCAAAATAACACATAATAAATCACAGATCAACTAAACTAATGTCTTCGTCTAGTCCCTCCGGCAGAGCCGTGATCTCTTCGTACTTCTTTGGCCGTATCAAACTTTTCTGTATTTTTTAAACAGATCTAACCAATGAAGTGTAAAATTCGATCAGCCCTTTAGTACTTATTGACCAAAGATCAAGAACGTGGTTCTCACATTGTCGTCATTCATGAGCTTTAACGGCTGAACCGCGCAATCTCCACTGAGTTGGTCGATGGACGCCAATACTCAACCACATCCACCCCATGTCTATGTGGTTGAGTTAACGGTTGATTCGATCAAGTTGATGCTTCAACCTGAAGAGATTGACATCAGTGCGAGTTAAGAACATATGGAGTGATTTTCTTCCATTGTAGTAAACTACATCTAATTTGGTGTTTGGATCAATCATAGAAATTTCCATGGTTTTTTATGTTGTTGTGTGGTTTACTGGTTATGAAAACAAGCATACTTATTTATAGAAGTTTTTGAGCGTCGTGGACCACATAAATTGTCGGTGCAATGCGACCACACAAAAAAATATTGTACATAATATTTTCGGATTTTATAATCTGAAATATCCATCACCCTACAAAGTGCGAATTCGACTTATTTTAACCCATTATTGAAACATTTCAGATTATTGAATCCAAAAAGGTTTGATAATTTCGGATTATATAATATGAAAACTGTCAGAGTTCTGGTCGGCAAGAGTAACTCATGGACCACGTTTTTCAACAGGTTTTACTAGCTTTAATGGCTGGTAAAACCCTTTGAACACATTTTTTGACTCAATTAAGAGTCGTTACACTTTATGAACCAAAATCTTCACAAATTTCTCCTATAAATACCCTTCAAACATTCACCATTTCTCACACCATCACCTCACACTCTCTCCTCCTCTTCCTTCTACAACAATGTGTTTCCATCGTTTGTCTTTCTGCTGTATACATCCAAAACAAAATAAACACATACTTTAATTCCCAAAAATTTCTTTGACTTGCTTATTGTCAGCTTGAAATTTCTACACCAATTCAATTATTGTTTTAATCATGTCTGAGAATTCAATTCAATTGATTTTTTTTAAACCAATTCAGTTCAATTCAATTGATTTTCTACACATTCTTCAATTCAATTGAATTTCTACACCACTTACAACAACATGAAACCTAATTTTTCTTCACCACGAATCAATGTCATGGGAAAGAAATCTGGTGGAATTCGAGTTGGAAAAATAACCCGTGTTCCTGACAAAACTTGTCACCAGGTTGATTTCTAAGCTTGTTATTTATTTGGTTATTTTAATTAGAAAAACACCTTGATAATAACATATCATTAAGAATATTTCATATTTATCGATTTATTTATATTTTTCTTTTTTAGATTTATTTATTTGTTAATGTGGTGTCCATATATTAATGAGTATCAAGTGTGCATGGTTAAAGAAAACACAAATTCTCAACAATATTGTGTTTAATGTTGAATCTACTTGGCATGACACTCTCTGAAAGTGGAATTTGACCGGTTTTTTGTGAATCGGTGTTTTTTTTTGGTGTAAACATTATTATGGAGTTCAATTAGTGTGTTAAAAAAATATTTATATAAATGGTTTGTATTGTCATCTCAAGACTCATACTATGAGTGCATACCTTTTTTCTACGCCCTTAGTTAATTTGATAAATTGAAATAATTTTGTGTCTGTTTGGTGATATTTGAGGGTTTACTCTGTGTGTTTCTTGATTTTTTATTTTTGTTCATTTTTTGATTCCTAAATGCAATTTGAAGATATTTAGAGGCTTAACTTGACAAGCTAAATACTTCTCATATTTTATTTTTAAATTTAAAGTTCAATTTGATGCTAACATGAATATTGTTTAATTTTCCACATGAAAGTGACGACAAGAAATAAAGGTTTTTGCAGCTACATGCAAAAATCTAAGAAAAGGGAAGTCTTGTTTCTTGAGGTTTTTTTCGAAACTGCCTCTCAAATAGGTTTGTCTCACGTTTTATTTTAAACTATTCAGAGTACAAAAGGTACAAGAACTTATTGTGTGTATGTTTTTTTTTTGTATGCTAATGATTACCGTGTGTTGAATTTAGATATGGAAAAAAGAAAAAAGAGGTAAATATTTTGAATAATTGGATGTACCCAAAGTGTAGAAGCATTTGCAACAGTAGTGTATGCATGTAAGTTGTGATTTGGAACATGTTTTATTATTTTGGCATTGGAGTTTTCATTTTGTAACATTTTGTGTGTTAGATCTTAACGAAGATTGACCATTTAGGAAACTAAAGGACCAACCAACTACAGGGGCACTTGTTCGAATAGCCAAGGTATCTGGTTTTACGTGTGTGTCAGAAATGCTTAGTAAGAAGGAAGTTGAAAATTCGAACTTTCTAAGGGTAATAATACTGATGTTGGGCCTTTAAAGGAAGATGCCTTGGGAAAGGTTGTTTTCTCTCCACATTTTTATGTAGTTTTAGAAATAAGTTTTCTTTATTTGATGATGAATAAGGCTCTTGTTTTTTTATGCAATTTCAACGAATGGTGACAAGAGCAAAACTCTGTGTATTATCATTGTATTTCAAATATATGAATTTCATATTTGTTATTATGCTACAGGAGGTTTTAGTATTAGATAATTATTGCGCGACTCATTGTATGGTAAAGGGTATAAATTGGGATGACACTATTGTTATTGGAGATAATGATAATGATAGCTTGAATTCCCATATGGACATAGAACAACTTTAAGAACTTGATAATTATGCTACAAGGCCAGAGAGAGAAATAATTGAGGAAGAAATTTCTTTTCCCTTCTGACCAAACATTGAAAATGTATTGGACATTGAGTTCCAACGAGAAGATGCTACCAATGCAATGCAATTTGTAGAGTTTTCCACGTTGATTGGGAAGGTATGCATTTTTCATGACATCCTTAATATTTGTTGGATATTTGGTAGTTATGTATTTATAATTTTGAATTTTCTATAAAGTCTTATTTGATTAATTTCAACATAATGATGTATCTAGTAATTGGCAACTGAATAAATTAATCCTCCAAATTTGTTTAAACATATCAATGGTCACAAATCAATGATATCGTTTGACTAGACTTAGATATGAAGGAATAGACCCCAAACAAACTGAACAAAACCAACTATCATTGATTTGTGACCATTGATATGTTTAAACGAATTTGGAGGATCAATTTATTTATTTGGTCAATTACTAGATGCATCATTATGTTGAAATTAAGCAAACAAGACTTGAGATAAAATTCAAAATTATAAAGACATAAATATCATATATCCAACAAGTATTAAGGATGTCATCGAAAATGCATACATTCCCAAGAAATGTGGAAAAGTCTACAAACTGCATTGCGTTCGTAACATCTTTTCATCGGAACTCAATGTCCAATACATTTTCAATGTTTGGTCCAGAGGGAAAAGAAATTTCTTCCTAAATTATTTCTCTCTCTTGTCTTATAGCAGAACTATCAAGTTTTTGAAGTTGCTCTATGTCTATATGAGAATTCAAGCTATCATTATCACTATCACCAATAACAATAGTGTCGTCCCAATTTATTTTATAATTTGAAGACAAAGGACTAGGATCATAAAATAAATTATTTCGAGCCCAATCCTAGGTACCCTTTACCATACAATGAGTCATGCAATAATTCTCTTCTACTAAAACCTCAATAATAACAAATATGAAATTCAAATATTTAAAATACAATGATAATCAACACAATTTTGCTCTTGGCATCATTAATTGAAATTGCATAGACAAACAATAGCCTTCTTAAATATCTAATAAAGAAAAATAACTAAGACAACTACATAAAAATGGGGAGAGAAAACAAC
>Ga0099826_10003809_pt1 | contig 10383 bp, 9 predicted proteins | sample Mtrugardesep15_FD_76830 | JGI IMG/M metagenome (GOLD analysis project Ga0099826, IMG submission 76830) | Root nodule microbial communities of legume samples collected from California, USA - M. trunc garden sep15 | ecosystem: Host-associated > Plants > Roots > Nodule | place: USA: California...
AAAAAAGCGCCTGCAGAGGGAATCATATCCAAGGCTTCACACAAAATCTCAAAACCACGAATAAAAGCCCAACTGTTGGGACGGATTTGAGTTGGAGCTACGTTAAGGAAGCGCAGATGGTCCATTTGAAATAAAGTAAAGGGAATCCGAACCCCAAACTCCTCCAGAACAGCACCATACATATGAAAAATCTCCCTCACGCCTTTCGGGCGTAGTACGCATACTATCTCGCTAGGCGGGCATGGCATCATGTCTATGTCTTCTTCCCGCCCAGTAGCGGAGACAACATTCTTACTTCTAAAAAGGTTCACCTTCGCCTGGTCATAGTAGATCGAAGTATAACTCTGAACGTCGTCGCCGAAATTCTCCGTATCGGACTCAACCTCTGAGATAGTAACTCCCTTCCCTCTCGTCATTTGGGGAGTAACGTGAGCGACGACCTCCTTTCCTGAAGTTGAATACAGGAAAACACAGTCACTATCATCATAATCACAGTTATCGCTCTCACTGGACAAATCCGACACAGACATATGGCCAAAGTAACTCGAGCCATACGCCTCCCAGTCGATAACGTCGTTTTTTCGCGCTTCCCCGACACGTGTCACACATCGCCCATGGATTTCGGACACGTAGACGAGCAACGAAGGGTCGCGTAATCCTGACCATTCACGTATAGGGCGAGCCTTCAATTAGAAAACCACAGCCACAAGGCGCTTATCCCATCATTGTCACACAGACTAAGACGCCACGACGAGTACAAAAAAAATAAAAAAAGAAGTAGCCTAGCTTCAACCACTTCGCCTTGATTCCAAGCCTCGTGCTTGGGGGGCTGTGGACCGTCATAATATTTCTAAAGGCTTAAGAACCCTCTAGAAGGACTCAGACGCCCTCTAGAAGGGCTTGGACGCCTTCCAGATAGGCCCTAGAGGCCTAGGCGCACCCCCTTTAGGGCGCTGCCTTCCTTGGCTTCTAGAAGCATCTAGAAACCGCCCGAATTCCATAAATACCCCTATTACTTGGAGGTTAAGCAACTGAAACCCAAGCTCATAGTAGGCTATAAATACCTCCCTTTAGAGCATTCTAAAGGCATCCAATAATCAATCTAAACCCTAGAATACAATACAAATCCTAGTATCTCTTACTCGTAATTTTTTTGCAAGTACACATGTGTATCATGGAAAAAGTTTGATTGAGTATATGAGTTATCTTCTCCAAGTTTGTCTCTCTTGAGTGTAACGAGGTAAGTAAGTCAATGTTGTAAATGTGATGAATAATGATCTGAGCACAACTCCATAAAGGTATGTTTTTCCTGGAAAAAAATGCAGAGAATAAAAATTGCTTTCTTTCGTTACTTGAGGACAAGCAATAGTTTAAGTTTGGGGTTGTGATGACAGGTCATCTTACGTTATTCTTAGCATGTTTTTTCAATCATTTTTTTAGGTTTTACCAGCAGAACATAGGAATATTAGAACAATTGTCTATGATTTCGGAACATTTGTAATGTTTTCTATATTTTAGTATGAAATTATATTCTTCCCAAAACATAAGTAACGCGAATTGTTTGGACGAAACGGCAATCCTTGTGGATACGATACTCTACTTATCACTTTATTACTTGGTTAACGATTTGTTGTTGTCTGTGCATCATTATGGTTGTTTATTTTTACAATAAGTTCCTAAACTGTAAATATGGGTTCATCTCTTTGAGACGTGTCAGACAATAAGTATAGGTTCATTTCTCAGCTCGAATTCAGACCTTGGTTTGCAACATTGTGGGAGTATAGCTTATTGGGCTGGAGTTAACCCCCAATGGTCATTTATAATAATTGAATGAATGACGATCAAAATTTTTTTCCGAAATTACTATGGTTCTTAAAATGCCGAGAAAATAATTTTTTAATAAAATAAAATAAATTACTTAAATATGGGCCTCATTTTATAATTTACCATGGGCCTTAATATGTGTTGGGCCAATCCTAAAAAACTTAACCTAATACCGACATCTCCTCCTATCAGCTCCTTATAAATTTGTTGTTAGGTTCACTTTCACAATACGATCGGCGGCGCTTGCACTCAACCTCTCTTATTTCGTTCATATATATGCTTACAAACAGTATTTGTATGATTGAGTTGATTTTGATATGTAAGGGAGATACATTCTCTGTGATTTCATTGCACTTAAATCAATTTTATATATATGTTCAACTAAGAGCATTCATATTATTCTGCCATTGATTGTATCTATGTTTCTGCTATTTGCTTCTTTTATATAGTAATCTTTTGTTGTTTTGTCTCAACTAGATCTATAAAGAGGAGACAAAACTTGATTCATGGACGAACATTTCAGGACTAATCGAATGAAAATCATTGATGTGGTCTTGTACTCATACAACTTCCATATTATGATTTGTTCTATTGTTTGTTTCTGTAATGTACAAAACAAATCTTCAACGAGTGTGATTTCTTTGATTAAATATGGAGAAAAAGGTACGCATGAATGAAAATATGATTTTGTCTTAAATTATAATGATTATGAAATGAAGATATAATCTTCTTGGTCTATTATAGTTTATTTTGAATCGGTTGATTTTATTTCAAGGATAATGTCTTTCTTATTTGGATTAGATTTAATACATCTTTACTTTTTTAGAGGTAGATTTAATACTTCTGGATGGCATAATTCTGTCAATGGTTGATTATGGATTTATGATTCTTCTATTTAATTCTATTTGGTGCAGTATGGAAGACTCGTGCTTTTTCTTCACCTGGTTCTACCAACCTTCCTAGTCAAAATCACTGGGAGTGTTGGTGGGTTAGCGTCTGAGCTTACGGTTGTCAGATGGGTGCGACAAGTAGGGCTTGAGTTGCAACAAAGGATAAGGCAAACCTTAAAATGTCGAGAACCAAACATAAAACTATCCAAAAGTCTAGAAAGGTTTAAATAAACATAAATATTGTTTTCATAAACAGGACATTAAGGTTTCATGTTGCTTTAGAGCAGTTTTGTCGATTATGTCCTCGTACAGCGCAAGCTTCGCAAAGGTTTTTCCTTGGAGTAAGACGTCCATCCTACAAAGTCCATTATTCGTGTACTTTGTAAGATGACTTTTCAAAAATTATTTATGTGAAAGTTCATTCCAGCAACAAAGTCAAATGTCAAAGGTTGTTCCTTGAAGTAAGACGTCAATTATTTATGTGAAAGTCCATTCCACCAACAAAGTCAAATGTCAAAGGTTGTTCCTTGAAGTAAGACGTCAATTATTTATGTGAAAGTCCATTCCAGCAACAAAGTCAAATGTCAAAGGTTGTTCCTTGAAATAAGACGTCAATTATTTATGTGAAAGTCCATTCCACCAACAAAGTCAAATGTCAAATTCTTTGTAAGATGATTGTCCATAAATTATTTAACTCTACTCTTTATGAAGTAAGGTTACGTTCCTTGTTATTTTTTCAAATTTTCATGTGTACCATTAAATTCTAATCTCCTATATCCATAATTAATTTGTTTTTCAAGCTTTGTTAAAAAGGAAATCCAAAAGCACTCAGACAATTGTAATTTGTAAAGTACCCTTGTGGGACAATTTGAAACTAGGCATCGAAGACAAATTTGTTACCACGTGAGTATAATATTCATAATGTATTTATGTTATGTGCCAAAACATGAAGACAAATAATGAACTTGTGTTATGTCAAACTATGCCTAATAACCCAAACAAATCAATATATGATCGTTTCTTCTTCCAAAAGCAAATGAGAGAAAAAGGGGAAACGAAAATAACATCCCAAAGATTCTAAAGTCTCAGAAATCTAATCAACTCTTCCAATTCCAACCCATCTTTCAATCCTCAGTCTTCGCTTGAATGATGAAATGAACAAATTAAATCTCTATTAAAAATAAACTACATATCCATAACCAACAAATTTCTGTTGCTCCCATCACAACCAACAAACTTCCAAATCAATAGACGACCGCAATATACTAGTATTAAGCTTTTCATAAATATACAAATAGTGTAGTCCTAAACTGCAGCCACAATATAACAGTTACAAAGGTGTGCATTGTTGAATGGCAACTGCAACTACGGCTGCATACAACAATATAGAAGCTCACAGCATAACCGCGGTCGAAATTTAAAATCATAAACCAACAAATGCATCAAATTATCACTTTCAAAAGAATATTACACATCCATTTCGTCGTAAACTACTAGGATATACACCCTCTTAACTCAGATTTATTCAGGGTTATTTTCCTTAGCCTATTGCTCAAGTTTGTTTTCATTTTCCAACCGCCGCAGTTTGTGATTGCAGTGACGTTTGTGTATCAATTTTTCTTGATGTCTTTTTGTGGCTTCGTTGTCTCCGTTGAGCACTACTTTCCGTTTCATCTCAATTGTTTTGTTGTTATCTTATAAACAATAAAATAGCAAAACACCATGCGCATGTTTGGATTGACTTATTTAAACTTATAACCTATCGGCAAAAGCACTTGTAAGACTGTTTGAGAGAGTTTATGCATACAACTTATGACATGTCTATAAGCTATTTTCAACTTATTTCTATAATCTCTCTAGTATATCTAATGAAAATGACTTATGACTACTACTTTTTTAAAAACAGCTCGACTCACTTTATATCTTGTTGCAGAGATAGCTTATAAATAAGCACTTATATGATAAATGATTATGCTATGACCGCATAACTAAAATGTTAAAAAAATACAAAATATTAAAAATAAATAAATTATTTTAGAACATGGTTTTCGATTTCAGAATTGTTGAGAACCTTCGTTATCAACATTTTCAATATCTCCTCAAGTACAACTTCCCTCTACTCGAGAACTTTTAGAGCATCCTGCCCATTCATTGGAATCTCTACACTAGATAATTGGGAGGTGAAAGCAAAAAAAGATGAAGACAAGTTTCTATATGATATAAAATTGTATTATCAAATCATGCACGTTCTTTGGGTGATCCACCAAGAATTTCAGCTGCCTGTTTCTGATCAATGATGAAATTGTATTATATACCTACTAACACAGAAATCAATATACGATCAGGTCTTCATCAAAGAGCAAAGGAGAAAAAAGGGAAAGGAGAAAAATCAAACAATCATGACATCTCAAAGATTACTCGTCACAAATAACTAAAAATCAACTTTCAATGATCAGGATCCTTGTGCATTATATTTGCAAAAACTAATTTTAATCACCTTTAACATCCACCATTTTCTCAATAAATCGTCTTATGAATTTTGGCGTATAATGAATAGGACTTGAGGCATCATAAGGAGTTGTAACCAAGATAGGCTTTGGAACCAAGATAAGCTTTGGAACCCGAGTAGGTGTTGGGACCGAGGAGCGTGAGGAATTGTCAATATGAGCACCTTTTCTTTTAGGTAATGATGACTTTGTTGGTGATAATTGACAATCCGAAAATTGAGAATCAAAACGCTCCCGCGAAGATGGGATCTGACTAGTCGATGCCTCATTTGGTTTAGATTTGAATTTTTTCTTTGCTCCTTTGGTTGGTAACTTTCTTGGAGATGGAGACAACACTTAGTCTTCAAAAATGCTAACAGACGCAAAACCTCTTTGATTTGTACTTTCATTTATAGCAAGGGCCTTTTTTTAGACGTTCCTGAATACCACTCTATTCCACCGTAACAAAACAAAAATTATTCTTCATTATTTTCTTCACCCCATACATAACATTTGTCAATGACAGCCTATCTCATCCAGTCGAATAGGCTTGTTGTGACGAATTTTCATAGTTTACAAGGTAGCTCATACAATGTCCTTATCACACAACCACAATTTTTCTTGTCCATGTTAGTTTCCTTCGAACATTTTGTTTCCTAAAAAGTATAGCTCAGAGCAGCTCTAGACACATTCCCCCCAACCCATAGTATAAAATAATGTCTTTGTATCTATGTTCTAAGACAGTACAGCTCCTGTCAAATGATGTTTGTATCTACGTTAACTGGATTACTCGTATCTCATGTATATTTTTCCCAACAAGTACCCAAATCACCCACACTATTGCTCAAGTATTTCTTCAGTCTACCATGAGCCCCTTCAACTCTGTTGGTGGTTCTGCTACCAAGATGCAAGACACAATCTATATCTGCCCTCATAATTTTTTTCATTAACAATATCCAAAATGGTACTCTAAACATAGTCGAGAAACTTTGAATTTTTTTTACAAACATCTCGGAATCGCATTACCGCACTTGCATAAGAATCTTGAGTAAGAGATTCAGCTGCATCATCCCATGCTCTCATTATGGTGTCAACTATATCATTTGGCTCCACCTCTTTGACTACATTCTCTTTCCCATCAACTTTGACAACCTTCGGTTTCACTCTGTAGTATGTGATGCATCTTGCTGTAACATTTCTACCAAAATAAAAATGCACTAGTTTCAGGGAGAACAATTGCTACGACATTCATTAAAGTTGTAGCCATGTGAATCGTAACCATCTTAGGCATATCTCTCTTTGAGTTAAGAAGCTTAAGCAACATCTGTAAAACTCAAGTTATTCTCCTTCTCAAACGTCAGAAATGCAAAACCAACTAAATATATCATATCGGTTGAGGTGACTCCAACTATCTCAAACAATGACATCATGTACAAGTTGGTTTTGAAGGTGGAATCCATTAATAAAACAGTTGGGACATTATTAAACAACTTAACTGATTTGGGTTGAGCCTAAAATATGTCCTGAATAGTATCACTCTGACATTGTGTTCTTGTGAAATAACCATATTTATACTCTTCCAAATTTGACACTAGATACTCCATCTTCGTTTTGTCCCCCCTTATTGCCTTTTTGAATTTATGATGTACATTGTATACTTGATTTGTATTTGTCATGCACTCTTGCCTTTTTCCCTTCAAATTCATCAAAATATTTTTTTGTTGCACCGACTCTTGGTCAAATCACATAAAATATTCTTGTCGTCCTCCATTATTCTTCCCGCAAGAAGGTGACCTTCTAAATATTGCAACATCTCATGGTTGTGAATTCCATTAAGAATAGCCAAATTTCAAGCCTTTAATTTCTTACTAAAATATCCACTCAACTTGAACAAACACGCACATTTTCTTGATCTTATTGCTTCATGCTTCAATTTTTTCTTCGGTACTTCGTGATCGCCACTCCTTTCACAAACCAACTCTAACATTGATTCCTTATTGCACTAGATCTTTTTATGACAACTATAAATCCAGCCCTTTTTGGTTGTCGAATGTATAATGGCTTGAAAAGAATTGTGTTGTGTCCACTTCGTTGGCACCAAGTTCGGATACACCAAAATTAACATGTAAAGGTTCAACTTTCACAGAAGCTTCAACCTTAGGCGGTTGGATCTTGACGGAATAATCGACAAAATTAGGTTTTGTCTCAACCGGACAATCATACCCATCCTCGACCATAACTATATATAGACAACATATATAATTGCAAAATCATTTAATTAATATCTAATATAAATCAAAAGAAAAAAATGAAGAAATTGAAAAAACAAATAGGCAGCAGCTGATCAAATTTTGAAAATTTGAAGATCACAGCGGTAGTTACCGTTCTATCAGCGGTAGTTAACTACAAAAAAAAATGGCAGAGAAATTGACAAATGTAAACAGTTTAAAAGACGTATTACCTGTTTCTTGACGTCAAATGTGTTTTTTTGAGGGGGGATTATTTGGAGGGGGTTATACTTTGGGGTATTTTTGAGGTATGGTGATAGATGAATAGAGGGTAGGGGTGTAGGGTTGTACTGGTTTTAGAGAAATATCGCAATGATAGTATACTACCGCTTGGATTGAAATCAACGGTAGTTAACTACCATCGGATTGAAACCAATGGTAGTTAACTACTGACGGAGGCAAAAATGTACTTTTCATGTCTTTTTAAGAAAAAAAACACATGTTAAAGCAATTTTCATACAAGTATTAGTTATAAAAATGCCTCATTTTTTTATTTTATATTGGGCCTTAATATGTGTTGGGCTGACCCATAAAATATATAACTGATAAACTTAACCTAATCCTAAAATCTCTTCCTATGAACTCCTTATAAATTTGTTTTTAGGTTCACTTTCATAATACGATCGACGGCGCTTGCATCCATCCTCTCTTCGTCCCAACCATATATATACTCACACACATTATTTGTATGATTTAAGTTATTTTGATATGTAAGAGGGATACTTTCTTTATAATTTCATTTCAGTCAAATCAATTCTATATATATGTTTAATCTAAAGGCATTAATCTCATTCTAGCATTGATTGTGTGTTTGTTGTTTGAATCTTTTCTATGGTCTAATATTCTGTTGTTTTTTCTCTACTAGGTCTATAACATGGTAACAAAACCTGATTCATGGGCAAACATTTCATGATTGATCGGATGGAAATCATTGATGTTGTTTTGCACTCCTCCAACATGTCTATTATCATGTGTTCAATTGTCTGTTTATATAATATTCAAAACAAATCTCTATCAAGTGTGATTTCTTTGATTAAATATGAGAGAGAAAAAACAAGGTAGGCATGAATGATAATTTGATTGTCTTAAATTATAATAATTATAAAATTAAGATATAATATTCTTGATCTATTATAGTTTGTTTTGAATTGATTGATTTTATTTTAAAAAGTATTGTTTTTATTTGAATTAGATTTAATAAGTATTGATGGAATAAATTTTTCAATGGTTAATAATGTTTTATATATTTTATCCATCTGATATATTTTTAATATATTTTATCTGTTTCTTCTAATTATTTTAGAAAAGTGAATTTTAGAAGCAATAATTATCTACACTATATATGTGTGCGTATGTATGTATTGTCTGTTTTTTTTTTAATGAATTCATAAATAATATAAAATGTGGACATAAATTAAAAAAGAAATATTTTTCAGCTACTGAGGATAGATTAGTAGCTCCCGAGGAGCAATTATTAAATTAATACTTAGTTTGCAAATATTGTTGTATAGATAGATGGTTCCAACCCTCTTTACCTTTGTTTTGTTCTATCTTTACCTTTGTTTTTTAGATGGTTCCAACCCTTTTGACTATCTTAAACTCTCATTGTAGCAAAATCTTGAACATGACTTCTTCTATTTAATTGACATGACCGATATTTAATTAAATATTTTTTTTTAAGAAGAAGCTAAAATGAATTATATACCACAAAGAGGGTCTTTCGAGCACAAGATATGCCAAAGAAGAAATACACAAGTCAATACAAGGTAAAGATAATAATTACAGTAATTACAAGGCTATTGCCGGTATCCATAAAACCTCAACAACAGTCACCAAATCTTAGTCAATGCCTATAATGGTGAACGGATTAAGCCACCAACCGTGATAATTAAAAACAAAAGAGGTAAATTTCACCCTCAACCACCTGTAAGTTACCGACTTAATCTTGTCCACCACCTGTAAAATGGAGCATTCTTTTGCATTGAAAATTCTATTGTTTCGTTCTTTCCATATTTCCCACACAGTTGCAAACCATATAACCTGTAAAATCGATTGTCGGGACTTCGCAGCGCCATCTAAAAAACTGAATTGATAAAAATGAGTTGTTGCCTCAATAGGAAAAACCGCGACTACACCAAGCCACCGCAAAATGTGATTCCAAACCAAACCAAAAAAATTACAATGTAAAAATAGATGAGATGTTGTTTCAGACAACCCGCATCCTCTAGCACAAATTTGAGCATCCGAAGCTAGAACATTACGACGATGCAAGTTGTCCTTGGTAGGAAGGCGATCTCTAAACAAGCGCCAATCAAACAACAACACCTTCAAAGGAACATCCTTATGCCAAAGAGAAGGTACAGGCGCCGCGTCATTAACAAAAATCTGATCATTTAAAAATGTGTATGCACTACGAACAGAATAAATATTACTAGGTTCCAAACTCCAATTCCATCTATCCTCCCTAAGAACCTGTAAATTTACGCTTTGGAGTAAATGTGTAAGCTCCCCTACATCCTCCCCCTTCTACCCCCCCACCCTAAAGTACTCATAGCGTACACCGACTCCCCCTTCAACATAGACAAATTATACAACCTATGAAATCTATCCCGTAACGACACTTCTCCCACCCAAATGTCCGTCCAAAAAAATGTATTTTTACCATCCCCCAAAGAACGGCTAGCATGACTCTGAAACCACCCACCCGAGCGCAACGCGGAGATTTCCCTCCACCACGTAGAGGCATCACACAATCGGCCACCAACCACTCTATACCTTGCCGCCAACACCCTAAACCACAGACTATTCCTATCCTCCAACAACCGCCAACACCACTTCCCTAATAAAGCTAAATTAAACTCTTTAATTCTCCTTACCCCCAAACCTCCAACCTCC
>Ga0099826_10003810_pt1 | contig 10382 bp, 4 predicted proteins | sample Mtrugardesep15_FD_76830 | JGI IMG/M metagenome (GOLD analysis project Ga0099826, IMG submission 76830) | Root nodule microbial communities of legume samples collected from California, USA - M. trunc garden sep15 | ecosystem: Host-associated > Plants > Roots > Nodule | place: USA: California...
CTTAGCTAGTGTCAAAATTACTAGACTCTATGCACCAACTACTTGCATTATACTTGATGCACGCACTAATATTTTTCAATAACATTAAGTATAACCTAAAATTAATCCTTAAGAGTTAAGACCAACAAAAAATAAATCATTGAATTGAAAATCTTGAATTGAAATGAAGTTCACGAAATTTAATGTGATTTTAAAACTACTTGATATATACTTCATTTCATAATTATATTTTAATATGTATTTACTATTAAATTATGTACCTTCAAATATCTAAATTATCATAAGTTTTTTTGGTAACATAAAATTATTATTCACACCCTTGTGTGCGTGTCATTTTGTGGCTATTTATTCTAACTTATTGGCATCATTTTTATGTACATTCAGCACCAAGAGCAATGGAGAAATGCAAAAACCGAAGCTGAATTTGGTCTAAATACATATCATATCCTCCTATATCGAAGTCCCGTACCAAAGTGGACCTATAAGAAAAGATATATGAAGCACTACCTGTGGATTGGAGTGTTAGTTTGGATGTGTCTTCAGTGTTTTTGTTCTGTTCGTATATAGATTCAAACTTTAATTTTAAGTATTTGTAATCGACAAGAAGCAATAAACTTAACCACCTATATACTATTGTAGTTTGCCTTGTTTAATTATTATTATTATGTGATTGCTTCCATGCTGTCATGTTTGTTGTGTGCTATATATATATTATATACTTTGAATTTTAATGCATATTTTATTTCCTGAAAGAGATTCTTTTTTATTTAATATATTTAGTATATGTTTTAATTAATTTGTATACAGCAAAATAATCAATGTCTCAGCTGGATGAGGAAAATGTATTAATTTTTTTTAAGTGTGGGAGGGGAACAAGGCCATGTGCATGTTGATGGAGTTTCGTTTATGGCCATTATAGTCCTTGTCATTTAGTTTTGTATTATCAAATTCGCATTAATTACTGGATGAGTGTAGGGTTGGTGAGTGAACGCTTGGTTGGAATATCAATTTATATATGCATACATACAATGATCAATAATAACATATTAGTAGTATTATTAAGGGTCAATGATGCATATGCATATACATATCCCAATACATATGCAAAGTATAAAAGAATTCTCGGATCGGACAATGTGACAGCTTCATGTCCTAGCTTTAGATGAAATATCCATTATTTTAAGGGATTTGTTACATATAGAGAATGCATATAAGAGCGATCCAACTTAAATATCCACTATTTTAAGGGATTTGGAAGGAACATGATACATCACACCTCCCATATATCTTCCGATATATTCATATTTTATTTTAGGGCAAGTGTGAGATAGAAGTCATTTGAAAAATTGAAAGTTGGATATTTTATATATGAGAGAATTCATAAACTCATCGTCATAAGATTTTGGATAGAGATATATATGGTGTATGACTCATTTGTGTGATTTTTTTTGCCTCAATGTGAATGATCGTCGTGCTTTCCCGTATGAACTAACGGCATAACAGAGGCGAAGTTCGACAAGGGTTCGATTGACACTTTGAAACTTAAAGGACCATTTCGCATATTTAATATGATAAGATTTAAGTAGAAGTGGTATTATACCCTTTAATTAGCATAGATTAAAAAAAATCAATCCACCTAAAAAAACAGAAGGAGATGTATAGGCTTTGCACAGAAAATGCATGAAGTGGATGAAATATCCTCTTACTTCTTTTTTTCTTCGCTCCAAACTTAACCTCTGTAGAGATTCTATAAATATTGGCCGGCTAATTCTTGAAGGTGATGGAAAGGCTTATTGTGTCGTAAGGTAATACGAGGTTTGGGAGAGATACTCATTTTCCTAGGTTGTTTGCAATTTCCATGTTTAAGAAAAATAGGGTGGAAGACTACTTGGGAAGGAAGGAGAGGATTGCTGGTGGATATTGTTATGGCGGAGAGCGTTCTTAAGTGATAGTCTTTTGGAGCTAAAAGACTATCAACAGGCAGCGACACTAAAAGAGCTGAAAAAGGAAGTTGAAGTTGGAATTTGTGTGAAACTAGGTGTTAGAAAAGCATGAGGGAAGAAAGAGTTGTGCTTGAGCAGTAGAGAGGGTGGACTGTTTTGTATTTTTCTTTAAAAACAAGGGGTGTTATAGTAAATTCCTTATATAAAAAAATTGTTTTGTTTTTGGGGGGTGGGCCGTGGCCCACCTCAGCCCATGCAGTGCTCCGCAACTGTGTACAAGTAATAAAGAGTTAGTAAGATCGTCTCCACAATAATTGTTGTTTCAACTCAACAAGAAGTAGCGTTACTTATTAGATGTAGAAAATAAAAACAATTGAGCTAAAAAAGAGAGGGTAAATAAGGTTTTTTTTTCTTTTCAAGTTTGATTTGATTGCGCAAAGCGGGAGTGAATTAGTAAATTGGTTTGATTGCAGAATGCTAGCGGCGGTTAGAATTCTATGAATCTCATCTATTATCTTGTTGGATTAAATCAAACAATCTTCATTCAGTTATACGACAATGTTTTTATTTAAGTTATTAGTTCATGGGGCAGTATGTCCCTCCAGCTGTCAAGTTACACATGTTGATCACTCTAAGGCTATACGCAACACGAAAGGGTGTAGGGTTGTCAGGCCTACATGTGTTACTAGGTGTACGCACGAAATATTAGAGTGGGGTCTTACTCTCTCAAAGGTAATTAAAACATATGTGAATTGGTATTCCTAAATTGTCATCTAATGGCTCCAACTTCGTCAATGAATCTTAGAAGTTCATAACATATTCAATATTACCTTAATAGTTCTACAAACGGGCATGTCTATCTCGTCTACCTTTCCAAAGGGGGAAAGAATAAAATTACCATGCAACACTCCGAAGAGAGTGTTTGCTCTTTTTCTAGGTTTAGTCGCAGATGTTAGGTATGTCACACTCCTTAGTCCTAGTGAAAGCATTAAGAATTTTGCATAATAAAATTGAATAGAGATTATAGCATAACTGAATAAAAGAATTGAATTCAAAAGATCCAACAATTAAATAGTGGTTCATCTCAGAATCCTACCCAATTGAGGATTAGTTACCATGGGTAACTAAAGACAAAATTACAAAAGAATAAAACATACCCTAGAGACTAAGGAGGAGGAGACACAATCCTTCCTTGAAACTTCTAGTTCTTGCCTTCCTTTTGAACGGTTTAGTTCTGAAAGAGAATTTCTGAATGAGAGGAGTTGTATTTATAGGCTGATTTCCAAGTGGATTTGGGCTGAAAAACTGGGTTTTTTTCCTCAAACCTGCAGGAGAAAAATAGCAAAAAGTAGTTTTTCACCCAGAGACGTGCGACCCTCGCACGTGGGATGGCGCGACTCGCGCGCTAATTAAAATTTTGCACACTCGGGGCACGCCAGCATCACCTTGCAGCGTGTTGTCGCATTTTTCTTAGTCTTTCTGAGAGTTTTCTTCCCTAAAACTTGTCTTGGGACTTAGAATAAAATTTCTCCTCTTTATAATGTTTTCAGAGGTGATTGTCTATGATAGCAGCCTGGGTGAATGTATAAGTGATGATATTATACCATTAAACAATTAAAATGACAATTAAATAAGAACGATAATTTTATTAAAAATGAACCGGGGAATATAACATTAAAGCATAAGAGTTTTTTAGTAGAGAAAAGTTAGTAGTTTTTTTTAAGAGGAGTTGGTAGTATTTTTTTTGGACACAATAAAGAGTTAGTAGTTTTTTTTTTTGAAAGAATGAAGAGTTTTTTTTAAACAAAAAGAATGAAGAATTGGCAGTTAAATATGTTTATTATTTTTTTGGTAAAAAAAATGATAAAAAGATAATAAAAAACATAATCCAAGAGTTGCGTTTCTTTTTGTAGAAAGGTAGGTATTAAATTGATCTCATTGAGTTGTTACGATTTAGTTGATTTTTTACCTATTTTTTGGGTTGGCTAAATATGTGATTATCTATAACAAACTTCATCTTAAAATCAATCTAATTCTTCCTAGCTACACATTCACTATATAAATAAATAACTTTCACTTCAAGAGTCACGCACCTTAATCATACGCAAGGGTTTAAGGCTTCTCTTATTGAGTTGAATTGGAGAGATGGACCCACAGGATATGGTAGCTGCCGTGAAGAAGAAGACACAATCTTCTACAAGTTGGATTCAGTTTGATGCTACAGGCCAAGGGTGGATACATGATATAGACAAGTATGTTATCATGAATAGGGTTCAGATTGATGCACGTGATCTTAGAATTCTTGATCCCTTGCCCTCTTACCCCTCTACCATTCTTGGTCGTGACAAGGCTTTTGTTCTTAACTTGGAGGTGCATGCATCATATCATTTTGTTTTTCTTTTTCAGCATTGTATTGTGTGTTGTTTTTGTTATGTGTTTCTTATTTTGTTTTTATGATTTTGTGTTTCAGCATATCAAGGCAATTATCACTGCTGAGGAGGTTAGTAAGCTTTTCTTTCAATCTGTCAAATTTTTTTCCTTATTGATACAAGCTAGGATACTATAAAGTGTGCCATAATAGATTTTACTTACTTAGTAACAAAGTTTGTATATATGTCGGTCCTCTATAGAAAGTGTAATTGTTCATAAAGATTGAGATGGCTTTTACTTCCTTATTTTGACCGTAACAAAGTTGTGGTATAGGTATGGCTGCGAGATCCAACAAATGAAAATGTGGTTCCTGTTGTTGAGGAACTAAGGAGGCGATTGCCTAAGATGAGTAACGAGTTTCTTGGTGATCAACAAGATATTGAAGCTATTGAAGATGATGGTATGTTAGGTTCAAGATGAACTGTGTAAAACAATAGTTGATTGTGTTTTTTCCTCTCAGAAAATTGTTTTCCTTTAATCTAATGCCCTTTTCATAAATTTAGTATTGATTCTTCTCGAACATTATTTTTCTTACCATGTCTAAATGGTCTAAATTATGCAATGTAGAGTTGCCATTTGAGTTCCGTGCCTTGAACGTAGCTTTAGAAGCCATTAGTAGCTTTCTGGATGCACGCGCAAATGATTTGGAGTTGGATGCTCATCTTGCATTATATGAACTTACCTCCAAGGTAAATTTATTATTGAATTCCTTATGTTTTCGATATAGTCCTCCTGTCTTGCGCTTTACTCTTTTCTTAGATATACAATAAGCTAACAAATGATTAGCTTAACTAAAAGTTGCTGAGGAGATTTTTTTTTCCTTCAGTTCAGATATATTATGCTTTTTATTTCTTGTATATATTATCATCATCATTGAGTTGTTAATTCTAATTATGGATGCTTACCCTTACATGGATTTTGTTGGTTTGCTCAAAATTTGGATGTTCTACGTCTGTGTTTGACCTTCTTGAGGAATTTGTTCCTTTCATGTTTTTGAAATTCTTGACTTTATTTTGGTCAACTGTTATCAACTTTTGAGTTACATTTTGCAGATTAGTAGTCGTAATCTGGACAAAGTTCGTAAAATGAAGAGTAGAATGACAAGGTTGATTGCTCGGGTTCAAAAGGTATGTTAGTTTTCGGTGCTAGTGAAACATTTGTGACCATAAAATCCCATTTTCTTTATATGAACATGTTCTGCACATTGTGCTGATTATAGTGTTGTCAAATACCGGCTGTAGTGCCGCTACAATGCTGCAACATATATAGCGGAATTTTAACAAATCACTACTTTCTGTAATTTGCAATTGATAATCTGATGTCTATTGATCTTTTGACTGAGAAATTTGACTTACATTAAGTAGGAATACCAATATCTTAATAATCAATATGACAAATATCCAGTCTCAACTCTCAAGAACTTTGCTTTCATAGAATCAAGTAGTAGTTTTTGTTGGATTGAAAAGTTAAAACACTACTGTGTGAGATGGAATATTTAGAAGAAGAATGAGAGAATACGAAATTAAGACTGTGTAAATCTTATTGAATGGTGAAGATGCAAAATACAACAAAGTGCATTACTTGACTAACAAGTAACCCTATGATCAAGTTAATCTCTAACTAACTAACTTAATCTTATTTAGCTAACTTGTAGCTTAAGCAACTAACAAACAAACTAACTGCTTATAGTTTGAATTATACGACTAACAGTTTTTTGCTTGAATGGAAACATAAGGAGCCCTCACGTTCTCCGTGATGAATATTATCAGGATCTACATCATTGTGTTTGTCTTGTTTATAATCAGAGTAAAATGTTGTTGATTTGTTTCTCTGCATAGCTTCAAATGATCAATATAAATATATTGTTTCAGAAAGCAATTTTTCATACACTGTATCAGTTTGCTTGGTTGAATGTTGCACCTCATTCTTGCATCATCTCATCTCCTTTCTTCAACACAAAATCCAAAACATTTTTTTTCATATCATATCAATCTGCAACATTGTATTATTGATTTTATCTACTACAGGTCAGAGATGAGCTTGCACAATTACTCGAAGATGACAATGATATGGCTGACTTATACTTGTCAAGAAAAGCAAGTATTGCAACATTTCATTTAGATGACAATGATGTTGAAGATCTTGAACAATTACTTGAGGTTAGTACACTTTTTACCTCAGCAAATTTAGAATGGATCTTCCATAGCTCCAATGAATAAAAACTGTTTTTTTTTTGAACAAGCGAATAAAAACTGTTATAACCTAATTTTTGCAGGCTTATTTCAAGCAAAGCGATGACACGTTAAACAAATTAACCACGGTAAGTACCACCTCCGTCTGAATCTTACATTAATTAATGTATACTTGAACTCTAAATTCTCCCTTTGTAGTAGCTTTACTTCATAGCATCTGAATATCATATTTAGTCTAATTACTTTCCTTTTTCTTTTCATTTCAAGTTGCGAGAGTATATCGATGATACCGAAGATTACATTAACATTCAAGTAAGTAACTTGCAATTTATGGTATAATAACACAACAGGTATTTGGTGAATGACATGTAATATGAATGATTTTTTGTTCTTCCGTTGTGCAGCTTGACAACCATCGTAATAACCTTATCCAGGTGCATTTTATGTTTCTGCACCATGAATGTTTTCTATCAATATTTTCTAAAATGTATTTTACTTAAGTTTGCTAAACCTTGATCAACATTCATGTAGTTGGAGCTCTTTCTTACCTCTGGAACCATTTGCCTATCTATTTTCTCTCTGGTGGCTGGTATTTTTGGCATGAACATCCCATTTACTTGGAATGATGGCCATGAATACATGTTCAAATGGGTAAGAAAACTACTTTTTGTATATAGTTAATCATGTGGCTGCAAAATTTCTAACTAGATATAGTAAAATTTAATGATGTTTTCTTGCAGGTAGTTATTGTCGGAGGAGTAATCTCTCTATTTCTGTTTTTCTTGATTATCATCTATGCTTACAAAAGGAAGTTGATTGGATCAATATGCTGGAAAATTAAAGCGGAGTAGAAAATGTACTTTAGGACTAATTATTTGTTGATGAGCTGGCTAACTACTAATTAACTATGGTTGGTTAAATAAACACACTTGGTTAGGTGAATAACTATTCATGTATATTTTTTGGCTTAATTACACTTTTGGCCCCTTAAGTTTTCCAAAGTTGTGATTTTGACCTCTAAAAAAATAACAAACTTCAGTTTTTTAAATTAGTCCACCTAAATTGATATCGGAAGAATCTAATATGAGATATTGAGGAGGAGCACACTTCAAAATCTCAAATCAACACCACCAAATCAACTCAAATGGGTGTTCAGTTGAGACATCGATAGTCGAAAATGCAGATATCATTAGCTAGTTTCAATTGGTTGAGAATTAATGAATGTTAAATTCTTAAGTGCTTTGGACTTTAGCCGAGTAGTTGAATCACATGAACAAAATTTGTTTAACACTTAAATTTATTTTAAAATAATTTATTATACTTTTTTTTACTATGTTAATATAAAAAATTTGACATGACACATTGAATTATTGGTCATTTAGTGGCTAGACTTAGAAATAAACAAGGGAGAAATTTGGAGTTGCATATGTTCATGACTACCAACCAAGATACACATGACAACTACAAATCTTTTTAAATATATGTTTGGTCAATTACTCACTAGGTAACAGCAAGAAAACGTAGATTATCAGTATACAAAGCTGTTAAGGGTCTATTTGCTTGTTGAATTGATAACCTCATCTCATACATTATTTTGTCGAATAAACTGAACACGTACTTCCTTCCTTCACATTTTTGCAATATAAAAATGCCGTAACACTGTAACAGTCTACATCCAAGATCAATTGTCTTTTTCAAGAGAACTCTAATCAGAAAATAAAACCAAACTGAATAATTGGTAGCTAGTTTGACTTATTAACTATCGTCATCAATAATCTGAATAAAAAAAAGCAAAAAATATTATACCAAAAAACAACGTATATGGAGTACTTCATTGCGATGGTGACTTAATTTTCACAATATTAAGTCAATCCTCAACTGTCTCAGTCAAACGAGCTTAATGTATGATTAAACAAATTAAAAAGTAGATTATTTACGATCCGAAGTAACGGTAAAACATTTTTATAAGTGTATTTAATCAAAATCACCATTATCAGTGGGAGTCTTAACTTTCTGCAAAACTACATTCACTAATTTCTTTACATTGACAACCCCAAACTAAAGGCAATTTCTCATCCATTTATCAACATAATTCAGGAAAGGTTAAGAATGGACCCAAAAAAAACTATGTGGCAACGTACCTTGCACCGCAAATTTCACTACTTGAACTTTACCAGTCATAGACAATAAAATAAATTTAATCCTTCAAAAAAATAAAAGAAATTTAAGTCAAATACTTTTTTTGGTATTTTAAATTTGACAAAAATACATGTTTATTTCTAAATTTATATTTATCTACAATGGGATGCAAATATCTAGTCCTCGATTTACTAATTAAATTTGGAATACCAAAATTGAACAAAAGGAAGTGTAACGCATTTAGGTTGATGTGGTGTTAGCTTAAGACCTTAAGATGTGTTTTTCTTAAGGTATTATGCTTGATATTTTTACTATCAATTTTGGTGGGGTAAACCTGTACAAAATTATGCTATGATGACTTTAAACGAGACTACCCATAAATGAACGAAATGATTAAACCCGTCAGATTAGTCGATCATTGGATCATATACCAAGTTTAATATAAATAGAAGGAAATGTTCCCATAAAAAAGTTATATTAGCAATGTGAACCTTTCTACCGGAAGAGAAGTTACCAACATAAAAAACGGATTTTCTGTTAAAAAAAACATAAAACATGGATTTTTGAGCATTGATTACTTGGTGAGAAACACAAACATACACCATCTGATCACAATTATAAGTTAAACTTTGTATTTTATAAGCTAAACTTTGTATTATTTTTTTTTGAACAAGTTAAACTTTGTATTTTAGATTCATTTAATTAAACTTTGCATTTCATTTAAAATAAAAGGAGAGATAAATGATAGGTTATGAATAAAAATATGGAAGGCAAGTATGAAATGGATCTATTCTAGGTAAACTATGAGTAACTTTATTGACTTGTCTCTGAATAAACCATTTCAGAGGTTTAAATATCATAAAAAAAAATGTTGACAATCATTGATAATTGAGCATTTTTAAAGTTATGCTCTGACGCCAATTCTACCACCATTGACGTTATAGACCACCATCATTGAGTCCATTTCAAAGTCCATATTGAACAGTTAACGGTCGCACACCCACTTAAGAGCATATAACAGTTTGTAGGCCTCCCCCAAGTCCACATCAAGTAAAGGAGATAGCCACTACGTTTTGACCAAAACAAAATAACCCTCGCCATCATGAATCCACATACCAAACCCAACTTTATTCAACTCCTACGAGAAGGAGGCGTCCATATTACATATGTAAGAGTCAACACTTGGTTTGTCCCAAGAAACCTCACCTATGTTCTGCGCCTGACTAAGGCTTGAAGTCCTTATAACTAGTGCATTTAGCCAACTACCGAGAAGTATTTTTTTCCATCAGAAATCAACGGGGCGGATTCAGTGATATTATTCCATACCGTATTATTCTAACTGGGAGCACATTAACATTAGAGAAGAAAGAGATTAATCGCCATCTCCCGCAAACTCCATTCTCTCTCTGCTCATCTTTATCCTCTTTGATGCTAACAATCATGCACGTTGTAGGTTTGGTCACCCCAAACATTGGTGAAAATTGTTGTTGACACATTTGGTTTGGCTGAGAAACACTTGTAAAAGACAAAAATACCCTTCGACAGTTAACTGCCGAGGAAGTAAACCGGCTGCAGTTAACTACCGAGGAAAACTTCGGCAGTGAACTATCGAGGAAAACTGAAAACTTCGGCAGTTAACTGCCGAGGAAACCTCAAACCTTTTTTTTTTGACAAAAAC
>Ga0099826_10003811_pt1 | contig 10382 bp, 5 predicted proteins | sample Mtrugardesep15_FD_76830 | JGI IMG/M metagenome (GOLD analysis project Ga0099826, IMG submission 76830) | Root nodule microbial communities of legume samples collected from California, USA - M. trunc garden sep15 | ecosystem: Host-associated > Plants > Roots > Nodule | place: USA: California...
CAAACAGTTCTTTAAGTTGAGGCTATATACTATATCTGTATGTGTTTGATAATTCAATATTTTCAGATGAAAAAGAGATGCAAATCCTCGACGCAATTTTTTCTCAAGACGAGACTAACAACGAGGAGAATGTGAATTCTGACCTACCTATGATGCCTCTAAACACTATTCTAAAAAGTACTCATAATTTTTCTGATAAATATAAATTGGGGGAAGGTGGATTTGGAACTGTCTACAAGGTACTGCATTAGGATAAGATACATGATATCTGTTTGTTCGATGACTGGTTTTTCCACTTGCAACATTCTTACACAAAAATTTGAAAAAATGTTTTAGGGTGTTTTAGCAGATGGAAGGGAAATTGCTGTTAAAAGGCTTTCGAAAACATCGGTTCAAGGTGTTGAGGAATTCAAGAATGAAGTAATGTTGATAGCCAAACTGCAGCATCGGAACCTTGTGAGACTGTTAGCTTTCTGCGTTGAGCAAAATGAAAAGCTGCTTATCTACGAGTACATGCCTAACTCAAGCCTCAATTTCAAGCTACGCGGTATGACTTCCAAATACTGAACTTGTAGTTTTATTCTTTTTTTTTTTTATACTTCTACTTGAGGGATTTAGAAAAATTTCCCTCAATCACTTAGATATCAGAAAGAAACACTGATATTAACAAGTCTTAAATCATCAATGAAACAGTTTTGTACCCTTTCCTTGTCTTGGAAAGGAAGAAAACACATAGTTCTCATTTTAAGACCCTCTTTTGTTGTATTTAGCTTGATTTAAGCCAATGAAATTGTCTTATTGGCAAATAATGGATGGAAAAAAAATTGATTTTAACATATTCAGTCTACTTTAATTAAATAAACTTGAAGGTAGTGGTTAAGTTCTCTTTGAATTTAGGTTGAACCTAACTCAACACTTACAAAACGAGCTTTTAAGGTGAGGAATGCCGCTTAAAAACATAAGTTTTAGGTCATATCTCATCAATTTTGAATCATCTGGTGTGTGGCCTGATAATGGATGACCAAATAGATCATGGAAAGTTGACAAAACTGACATTCTTGGATAATTCGGTGGGCAGCTGAACTATTTTCACAAAAATAGCCTTAACAGTCCCCTTTGCCCCCATTTTGCTAACTATTTTGCAGCAGGCACCTAAAATTGGGTAAGTGGCCAACAAAGAGTACTTCATATTTGATATCTATTCTTATTTGGTGATTTAATACTTGGCAGAGTTGGTTTGAACAGAAAAATACATCAGATTTTGTTAAAATTCTCTTCAGCTAAGTACAAATTTGAGTTGTAAAAGTCTAATGCTCTCAAGTTATGCAGTTAGTCTATTGGCTCCTTTATTATATGAGCGTTGTTTGCATAAACTTAGGTGAAACTCTTATAGGATTATGATTTCTGCAACAGCCTCTAAGTTGTTTCCTTGAAGACTTCAATTGCAATTAGTAGGTCTAAAATGAGCTATACTGATCCAATTTAGGGCAGTGTTATCAATAGCAGATTGCGGAACGCCAAAAATCTGCTATGTGAAATAGCAATTAGCTTTTGGACAAATAGTGGAAGCCACGTAGCGGTTAAAGTAAGTCAATTATATATAAAAAAAAGGCACACCTCATACAAATAAAATAGGGAATGGAGGCAGAGTTTAGCTTACACATTGGAAGGTATATTGAATGGTTTAAGTATTATGGTGAATATAGGAGTAACTCTCCCTAACTCTTCATTTTTTCTATTATAAGAGTAGCTGAATAGGTCATGTTTGGAACACACACACATGCATATTCTTCATTTTTATTAGTTTTGAAAAACTAGAATTTTTTTTCTGCTATTTCTGCTACATCGGCAAACAAAAACTGGAATGGAGGCTGATATTGCTCTAATAGCGAAATTAGGATAGTGTCATGACATTAGGTTTGTGACCTTTGAACATTAGCCCATTGTTAAGCATTAAAGCTAACACTTATGCGCTATGATATCCAGCTGGAGCTATTCTTCTTAGGCCCTAAGTGAGAAACTTATCTTTTGAGTTTTGAAGGACATCTAGCAACAGAAGACGAGGTTCTTTCTAACAATACCTTTCCATAAAAATAAATCTTGAAGGACATCTAGCAACAGAAGGCGCGCTTAAGTGGACTGATTCAATAGGAAGACGCAGTCAAACAGACTACTAGCTCCATAAAGTTTAATTTTTTAATTTGGTGTCTGACCATATAAAATAATGTATTATCGATCATTTTTCGGTTTCAGTCATATTTATTAGAATTGCATTGCTTTAAATTGTATTTCCAGATTTGGTAAAGGGCGCGCCGCTGGATTGGAAACAACGATTAAACATTATTAATGGGATTGCTAAAGGGCTTCTCTATCTTCATGAGGACTCTAGACTCAGGGTTATTCATAGAGACTTGAAAGCTAGCAATATTTTGTTAGATCATGAAATGAATCCAAAAATTTCAGACTTTGGACTAGCAAGAACATTTGGAGGAGATCAGGGGGAAGCAAATACAATGAGAGTCGTGGGAACATAGTAAGTATAAACTATTTTTGCTTCCTCGCAAGGATTACACGAGTCCGCGTTACCACATAGCGTCATATTTTTAAGCTTTAACCTACTTTATATGGATTCACACTTGATGTTTCTACTTTTTTTTTGTCTTGTGTGTCACTCTAATCAAAATTTTACTTCATAAATAAAAAAATTCTATTTAAAACTAACATGGTCTCTGTAAGTATTTTTTCCTTCTGTTTTTCTGACGTGTTATGTGCTTAATGGTTTTGAGCAGTGGATACATGGCTCCAGAATATGCCATTGAAGGCTTGTTTTCAGTGAAGTCAGATGTTTTCAGCTTTGGTGTTCTTTTGCTAGAGATCATCAGTGGAAAAAGGAACAACAGATTCCATCTTTCAGAGCATGGCCAAAGCCTTCTCACATATGTAGGTTTCCTAATTTATGCTTGTACACATTTTTCTCTTGCTTATAACTAATATCAAATGCATGAACAAAATTATAGGCATGGAACTTCTGGAGTGAAGGCAAAAGTTTAGAATTGATGGATCCATTGATAGCAAATTCATGTGTGCCTAGTGAAGTTTTGAAGTGTATACACATTGGCCTATTGTGCGTACAAGATAATGCAGCTGATAGGCCTACAATGTCAGGTGTTGTTCACATGCTTGGAAGTGACAATGTTACTCTTCCCAGACCCATATGTCCATCATTTTCTGTTGGAAGGGCTACAAATACATATGAAGGAGGGTCTTCGTCAAATGCTTCTACCTCTGTTACTGTCAATGAAATAACCCTATCCGAAGTGTTGCCTAGATGATCAATACAAATGGACATGTTTTTCTTCTTATCTTTACATAAATTATTGGTGGATAAGTTTATTTGAGTCATCGAAATATATCTGTCGGTATTCAATATTGCTTATGTTATTGTGCACACCACATGTTGGATTATTTAAACTATATAGATTAACATTTATCAACTATTTAGAATATTGTTTGAACTATTAATATATCAAATAGGGTAATTATAGTTTAATTACAGCGATTGATCAATTGATAGATATTGTATTAGGAAGGTTTAGTAAGTAACCTATACTGTGTTGGAGTATCCATTTGATGTTCGATGAGAAGTTCCTACCCTCATCTGATGACCATTAGGCGATTGACAAACTAAAAACACACTTTTCAGGTAAAGAGAAGTTCTCTTTCATTCCTCACTCTCTTCTAAGTGGTTTCACTCAACCATTAGGTAAAAAAATAGAGCTATCCGTCAAATTATATACTTTGTGATTAAATATGTTGTAGTTTGATATCTACATGATTTTTATCAATTGAGACATAACTAAATCGAGAACAGGAAAAGCTTGTGCTTATGTTACATGCCTCTTGGTTTTCAACTTTCGTTAATGTTCTCATGCCAAGTATTGTCAAACATTGGAAGCCTAAAGATAAAGAAGCTTCACAGTAAATGAACACGAATCAATGTAGCTGCAACACTTACGTGGCACCAGCCAAAGCGTTCCTCTTCAATGTTTTCTTTCGTTTTCAGAAGAGTAGCATCATAGAAACCTTCCCAGGATTTATGAAAATTAACATTTTTTCTAAACAACAATGACGGGCAATATCCACTGCTTCCTGATTCTAACCTGAAATGAGAATGAGAAATAGAACCATTATCAGTTAACCAATTCAGTCAATATGTGAGCAATGATAAATTGGTATACGTTCCAAGAAGCTATAAACTTTGCAATCAATTGCTTAGGTCCTTTACCTTATCCCATAATCTGTCTAGATCGATATTAACAAGTTTTTGTTCAACTCTGATAACAATGGTCTTGCGCTATGCTGCATTCTAGAAGCCACCTTCTGGTATATCACATCCACCTTAGAAAGCCTCTTGAGCAAGTTTTGACCGAATTGATTGTTAAGTTCATAGAATGAATAAATTCTGAGTAGTGATAGGCGACAGGCATATACCATGGATGTTCAAATCAGTCCAACTGAATTTCTTCAGTTCTCTATCTCTAATCAATTTCAGTTCTAATTGATTCACCAATAATCACCACAAGAACAGATTCCATTCTTAAAATGATGGAACCTACGTAAATCGCGTACTATAATTTCCCTCCCCGTCACAAGTGAAATGTACTTAGTGGCATCATGGCAGTCCCCACAAACTCTTAGATTCTTCCTTATATGTATTGGTATACCGTGGTTTGTGTTTAAAAGTCCAAATGCAATAGCAAGCCTCTCACTATGGCTACTGAGCAATTGCTCCTTCACATTTTCCTCCACGTCATGAATATAATTGGTGTCAGGTATGTAACCTGCATCCCTGATCTTATCTCCAAGTGCCTCGAGAAAAGCGTAGATTTTCTTCGCTTGAGGATGATTTGTACTTCCTGAGTAGAATGTGTGAACTTCGTTTCTCAATTCAACAAAACTGCAGCCTGGAGTTTTGTGGAGACCCTTTTTATCCATGGCTGTTCTCACCTTGGACACTTTGTCCCACATTGATGCAGAGGCATACATGTTTGCTAGCAGAACATGATACCCACCCTCGTCTGGATCTAACTCAAATAGTTTGTCTGCAGCTTTTTCGCCCAATTCAACATTTTTATGAATTTTGCAAGCACCTAGCATTGCACCTAAAACGGTAATCCCTGGTTTGATAGGCATCTCTTGAATTAAATTCCAAGCACCATGTAACTTTCCGGCACGACCAAGTAGATCGACCACAGCACTATAGTGATCCATCGAAGGCTCCAAGCCATAATCTTCCTTCATGCTTTGAAAGAAATGGAGGCCCTCTTCCACGAAACCTGAGTGACTACAAGCCGAGATAATAGACAAAAATGTTGTATCATTAGGCATTACGGCTTCTTTCTGCATATTGTTAAAGAGATCAATAGATTCTTTTCCAAGGCCATGTGTGCCATATCCATCAATCATCGCATTCCATGTTATCACATGCCGTTCTTGCATCATGTCGAAAAGCTTCCTCGCAGTTCGAATGGCTCCACATTTTGCATACATGTCAATAAGAGCAGTAGCAACGTAGACATCATTGTCCATAAAAGTCCTTATTGCAAGTCCATGAATCCACTTGGCCTTCCTGTTAACCGATAAATTAGCAAGAGCAGTAATTACAGCCACTAAAGTAAAGCAGTCAGGTTTAACTTCCTGAGATTGCATCACACAAAACAGATTTAAAGCCTCATTAGCGCATCCATTTTGAGCATAGCCTAATATCATGGCATTCCATGTGACAATTGTTTTCTTCTTCAAATTCTCAAAGATTGAGGCTGCAACGTCAACTCTCTTACACTTCGAATACATGGATATTAAAGAGTTCATAACTGACGCTTCAAAATCAAGTTTCAGTCGATCCACTAATTTATGAACAAATCTCCCCCGTTCAAGATCACCTAAATCAGCACAAGCGGTCAAAGCCGCCATTATTGCAATTCGTGTAGGTTCAACTCCTTCATCCAACATCTTCAAAAAAGTAGCAAACGCTTCTTCAGATTTACCAATTTGTGCATAACCATCAATCATTGTATTCCACGAAACAACACACTTGTTACCCATCCCCTCAAAAACCAACCTTGCAATCCTTTCACACCCGCATTCTAAGTACATATACAAAAGAACATTTATAACACTAAGCTTCGACTCAAATCCCAATCTAAGAGCATAACCATGAATAGACTTTCCAATTCTCAAATCCTTAATATCCGCGACAGCAGGCAAAACACTAACCAACGTAACAGAATCCGCCTTTAAGCCAGTTTCCTGCATCCGATAAAACAAATCCAAAGCTCTCACGGGATAACCATTCTGTGCATATCCCGCAATCAAACTAGTCCAAGACACCAAATCCTTCTCCGACAATCTCTCAAAAACCTTATACGCATCATCAATCTCCCCACATTTCACATAAAAATCCATAACACCAATCATAGAAAACAAATTATACTCAAACCCATTAACTATCACCTGACCATGAATCTCTCTACCCTTTTCAAGTTCAAATTTTTTCCCACACAATTGCAACAAATATGCAAAATCATACACAACTGGCCTAACACCATCATTTTGCATCCTATGATAAAAACATAAAGCATCACATAAAGATGAGTTTTTTGCATACCCTTTAAGCATGGCATGGTAAAGAATATCTTGTTTGTGTTCAACAGTGTCAAAGACAAGAGATGCTTCATTAATGCTGCCATGTTTGAAGAACATGTTTATGAGCTTGGTTTGAAACAAGTGGTCATTGTAGGAACCAGTTTTGATGATTAAGGGAAGGATTTGATGAAGGTGTTTTGTGGAAGTACAGTGGTCTATGAGACTAGGTGAAGGGTGTTTGTAGATATTTGTATGGATTAAGGTTGTTGTGTTGGGAAAGAGCTTGGTGCTCATTCTCTTTTGTGTGAAGACAGTGAGTTAAGAGGTAGTTATTATTTCTTAAAGCCATATCCAGTTGCACATTTTATGTTGTTGAGATTTTTTATTTTTTTTAAAGGTGTTTCATAAATCTCAAGGTTGGTGTTGATATTTATAGATTACCCATCTAGGAGATTCTAATGATGACATTAAGAATTGAATTCTGGATGTAGAAGAGAATGAGTCAACTCTTTATCAATTAAATTAATAAGGCATGCTATTCTTATTTTAAAAATTAATAACAATTTTCTTAAATATCGTTACTCTTTTCTCTAAAAAAGAGTAACATAGCTCTTATATTAATGATCGAGATTACATTTTATATAAAAATATTACTACCCGTAAAAAATTTAAAAATATCAGATTTTTTTTTAAAGGCGTGATGGTACTTTTATGTCTTGTACTATAAGATAGTTGAGATTTATAAAATTGTACAAGGTAAGACCCTTTACCGAGATTATAAATCAAGTTAATAAATGTATACAACAACCCTTAAATGTAAGGAAGAAACTAATTTTCTATATCCTCTCAGAGATAAAAAGACAATTTTTTTTGAGATAATTTTATTAAGGATCTTGTTAACCAATGTCCTTAGGATACTAGTTAAGGATTCAAAAATAGAAGTAATTTATAAGATTAATGTGGATAAAGTTACTTTTTAAACTTTCAATGTGTTGAATACATCATTCCCAATACAAAATTTTCTCTTTAAACTTTTTAACAAGTGCCCCAATTACATTGAAGAGTAACCCTTCAAGGACACTTGTTAACATTTCCCTTTTATTAAATACATTGAAGAGTAACCCTCCAACTTAGGGCTTGCACAACAAATACAATCACTACAAAATGTATATTGAGTCCTAAAATATAAACTATTCTTCAAATTAGTTGAACTCTAATTAACCTATACCTTGAATCATAGTGTGCGTGTGTTAGAATCACGATGATCTATCATTTTTTTTAAAAGCTACACATTATAGTTTTTACAAAATGAGAATCGCTTAATTCTAATAGAGTGATCGGGATACCAAACAAACACAACACATAATTACTAAGATGTTCTTGTAAAAAAAAATATAATTACTATTATTCATTTTTCAAAAAAGAAAAAGATTGTTCATAAAAAAAAAATCAAAAAAAATTATAAATATTTATCCCTCTAGAACCATGTATCAAAAAACAATGAAATGAATCCGACCAATTTGGTTCTTCCAATTGAATCATCATCCATAGTTCAAAATCTTGAACAACAATGAGTTCTAACCTCTTAGCACTACACACTCCACCACCACCACCACCACCACTCTCCACCACTACTTCCACCCCCAAAAGAAGCACAACCCCATTATACCAAAGAATCTACATCCCAACCCATATCTACCGCCACCCATCATCCATCCTTTTAGAACTCACAACTTCCATCACTGAGCTTCATCAAATCCTCCCTCACATCATCAAAAACGGTTTCTACAATCAACATCTAATTCAAACCAAACTCATTAGCTTGTTCTGCAAATTTGGTAGCATCAATGAAGCATTGCGTGTTTTTGACTCAGTTGAAACCAAACTTGATGTTCTTTATCATACTATGCTTAAAGGGTATGTAAAAAACTCATCTTTAAGTGAGTCTCTAGATTTTTTCAGAAGAATGCAAAATGATGAGGTTATGCCTGTTGTGTATGATTTTACTTATCTTTTGCAGTTGTGTGGTGAGAATTTGGATTTGAAAAAGGGTATGGAGGTTCATGGGATGTTGATAAAAAATGGGTTTGAGTCGAATTTGTTTGCGCTGACGGCGGTTGTTAATTTGTATGCGAAATGTAGGAAGATTGATGATGCGTATAAGATGTTTGTTAGAATGCCGGAGAGGGATTTAGTTTGTTGGAATGCGGTTGTTGCGGGGTATGCTCAAAATGGGTTTGCTAGGAAGGCTTTGAAGTTGGTTTTGGATATGCAGGAGGATGGGAAGAAGGCGGATTCGATTACTTTGGTTAGTGTTTTGCCGGCTGTGGCGGATGTTAAAGGTTTGAGAATTGGTAGGTCGGTTCATGGTTATGCTGTTAGATTGGGATTTGATTCTTTGGTTAATGTTTCGACAACGCTTTTGGATATGTATTTTAAGTGTGGTGAGGTAGAGACTGGGAGGTTGGTTTTTCAAAGGATGAGCAGCAAGAATGTTATTTCGTGGAATATTGTGATTGATGGTCTTGCGCAGAATGGTGAATCTGAAGAAGCGTTTGCAACGTTTCTGAAGATGTTGGAGGAAAAGGTGGAGCCTACAAATGTTAGTATGATGGGCGCTTTATATGCTTGCTCTAATTTAGGTGATCTTGAACGAGGGAGATTTGTTCATAGATTATTGGATCAGATGAAACTTAGTTCTAATGTGTCAGTAATGAATTCTTTGATTTCCATGTATTCAAAGTGTAAAAGAGTTGATATCGCAGCTTCAGTATTTGATAATTTAGAAGGGAAAACAAACGTCACATGGAATGCCATGATATTGGGCTATGCACAGAATGGTTGTGTAAATGAAGCTTTGAATCTGTTCTGTACAATGCAATCTCAAGGTATTAGACCTGATTCCTTTACATTTGTGAGTGTGATCACTGCTCTAGCAGATTTATCGGTTAACCGTCAGGCTAAGTGGATTCACGGACTTGCAATACGAACAAATATGGACAAGAATGTCTTTGTTGCTACTGCTCTTGTGGATATGTACGCCAAATGTGGAGCTATCGAAACTGCAAGAGAGCTTTTTGACACGATGCAAGAGCGACATGTGATAACATGGAATGCAATGATCGATGGATATGGAACACATGGCCTTGGAAAAGCAGCTCTAGATCTCTTTGAAGATATGCAGAACGAAGCCTCTCTTAAGCCAGATAATATAACCTTTCTGTCTGTTATTTCAGCATGCAGTCACTCAGGTTTTGTGGAAGAAGGTCTCTACTACTTCAAAATCATGACGGAAGGTTATGGCTTGGAGCCTTCGATGGATCACTATGGTGCCATGGTTGATCTTCTCGGTCGTGCCGGCAAGCTAGATGATGCTTGGAAGTTTATTCATGAGATGCCTATCGAACCTGGGATTACCGTGTTAGGTGCAATGGTAGGTGCTTGTAAAATTCACAAAAACATCGAATTGGGTGAAAAAGCTGCAGACAGATTGTTCGAGTTGAATCCAGATGCGGGTGGATATTATATGCTGGTTGCAAACATGTATGCCTCGGCTTCAATGTGGGACAAAGTGGCTAAAGTGAGAACAGCCATGGAGAAAAAGGGTCTCCACAAAACCCCAGGCTGCAGTTTGGTTGAATGGAGAAACGAAGTTCACACATTCTACTCAGGAAGTACAAATCATCCTCAATCGAAAAGAATCTACGCTTTTCTCGAGACTCTTGGAGATGAGATCA
>Ga0099826_10003812_pt1 | contig 10380 bp, 8 predicted proteins | sample Mtrugardesep15_FD_76830 | JGI IMG/M metagenome (GOLD analysis project Ga0099826, IMG submission 76830) | Root nodule microbial communities of legume samples collected from California, USA - M. trunc garden sep15 | ecosystem: Host-associated > Plants > Roots > Nodule | place: USA: California...
AACAATGGGATGAAATCCCTGCCATCAAAACTATTCAAGACTTGCTTGCAGCTTTCCACCTTGGATCTCCATAATACTGAAATAACTATTGATATACTTCGTCAGGTACGCACTTTAGTTTTTGTATTGTCCTTCTAACAAAAAGTATTGCATTTTAATTGAAGGCTTGTCATAGTTATTCATTGAAGCGTGACAGCAAAATATCTGTTGTTTTCTTTCAGTTTGAAGGATGGGACAGTTTTGATGAGCGCCGTCGCTCAAAGCATCAGAAACAAATAGAATTCCGAGTTGGAGTTTCTAGAGATTTTGATGAAGGTGCTGATAAAAACTAAATAGAAACTATTTTAAACATATGTAATGCACTTCAAACTTGATCAACATTCCTTAACATGCCTCTGGTGTGGTGGCAGATTGGAAATATCTCTTTTAATGTTTAGTCTTTTAAATTGAGCAATGTATACAATGTTATCTTCCTATATGATTATTGGAAATATTTTTCTAGTGGACAAGTCACAAGTGTCTAATATTTGCTGAATTATGGATTTCATACAAACACATTTCAACTTGTATATTATGCAGAACTGTTCAAAATAACTGCCAAACTGCTCCTAAACAAATTGTACCTATTTTGATGGTTCATGAATTGAACCTATATATTTCACACACTTTACTAGAACCAAGTTGCAAATAACTGGATCGAACTGTAAGAACCGAACTGCCAAACTCACTGAATATTGAAGAACCTCTTTGTAAACTGCCAGCCAACAATCGTTCGTGGTGTCAATTCCCTACATGTTGGTTCTATGATTTTACAATAGAAAGAATCTGCAATTTTGTCATTGAGATCTTGTTCTCTGTCACTCATCTATGCAACTTTGGTGTCAAATCCCTACATGTTGGTTCTAAGATTTTACAATCGAATGAATCTGTGAATTTTTGTCATTGAGATCTTGTTCACTGTCACTCGTCTATGAAACTTTGGTGTCAAATCCCTACATGTTGGTTCTAAGATTTTACATCGAATGAATCTGCGGTTTTTATCATCGATTCTTTTGAGATCTTGCCATTGCGTTTTTGGTATAAAATCCATGATCCCGGCTAATAGTGATTTCATTCCTTCTGCATAAATATTAAATGGATTCCCTTGCATACTAGAGTTTTCATGAAATAATTCAAGGAACTGTGTGAACGGAAAGGCTTATTTTTCCCAATCATTGCCACACTCTTTTGTTTTTGTTATAAGTTTAAAAAACAGTTTAGTTTGAAGAAGAAAAAAAGAAAATATGGTTTCAGTTTGGTTTGGTTTGAAAATAAAGAAACGGTTCACCGAACTATAACATTGATTTTTTCTATGAAACCTTATTTCTGATTTTCTCATCTTCACACTTTTCATACACATTGAAACCACCATTGTTTGCATCAATCTTTGACTATGTGAGGTCTTTTGAAAGCTTAAATACACCATTCACTCAAATTTACCTACATTAGTTTATAACCCAAAAAAAAAAAAATTTAATCCTTGACTAACCATTGTTAACCTTTGGTCTTGGAGAATTCCTTTAGAGTCTATCCATCTTGTAACTCCAATTTTACCATTGTTGTTCCTTGTGGCCAGATTCACTCCTTTCATAATTTCAAATTCTTCCTTTTCAAATAATAATAATCGAAACATGTACGAAAATAAAATAAAATAAAATAAAATAAATAATTGTAACAATGAGACAGACAACGTGGGTGGCTTGCAAAAAAACAAGAAAGCAAAGTACAATTTAGACCAACTATCAACTCAAGATTGTTTATCAGTGGAAGCAAAAAATACAAGAAAAAACTAATTTTGTTGCAAAAATTTAAATTTAGAGGATGATTGTATCAACTTATTATGTTGATATTCTATAAATCCTCTAAATATAAGTTCTCTTTCAAACTATCTCTATCTCTAAATATATGTCTACTTTCAAATTATGACATACATGTATTCATATGTCCTCAAATATACCCTTAATTCTTATTAATTATTAAGTGTTTTATTTTTTGGATTATTATTAGTGGAGTAATGATACAACCACAACTTTTGATGAGATCAAGAGTTGATTGAGCATATCATATGCATCCAAAGTAATACTTTCACAATTCACATTTTCCATCGATACGATTCCTAATTTTGCTTCCAACAACTCCGTAATTCTCATCAACTTTTGAACAAGTATCTATCTTTGATATTTTGTTGACTAAATTAGTTTATGGAAGAGAGAAAATGTTCTCGAGCTCGCTAAACTTGCACATGCTAAAAAGCCACAGTAATTTTTATATATATTTGTTTCTAGATATATACAAGACAAGATAATAGTCAAGGCTACACAAGATAATGTTTGTTCTTTCGAGCTTATATTCATTTTTTTGAAAGAAAGCTTATATTCATGTTAGTTTTTCTCTTAGCTCATATAATCGTACCTTTGATAAAATGTTAAAATTGAAATTAGAAAATATACTAAGTTAAATTCAGTTGAATTAAGTGAAATTAATGTGAACGTGAATGAATTAAGTGAAATTAAATTAACATCAACCAAGTAGAATTAACATTAGCGAGAATGAAGTTAAGTTAAATTAATGTGAACAAAGTGACATTAACATTAACGTAAATGAATTAAGTGAAATTAACATGAATGATCAAAGTGAAATTAACTATGTAATTAAACTGACTGAACAAAGTAAAATTCATAATAACTAATTAAGTGAATTAACGGTGTAATTAATGTGAATGAACGATGTCAAATTCACTTGAATTACTCCCTTGAAGTTAAAAAACAAAATAAGATGAATCACACATTTTTGTCCATTTTCTTCCGTAGGTTTCAAATCCTCTTTTAATTTCTCTCGTGAATCTCTCCATTGTAGAGAGAAGCAATTAATTTCTCTCGAGACCATTGTAGAGAGAAGTAACAAAGTGGTGAAGAAAAACTGAAATGAAAAACTACTATTGTGTGAATGCCTCTATCTTATGTGAATTGCTTGAAACGTATGCATCATTTTGATTGTTATGCGTGTTTATTTGTTGTTTGCTATGAGTTTTTTAAATTCATTCATTAGATGATGTATATGGTCTATAATAAAGATCATATACATCATTAATTGAATGAATTTAAAATGTAAAGTTTTGTTTATAATAATGACCGAATAGTGTATTACTTATTGTTTAATTGTGTCTGTTATGTGAATTGTTCTGATTTTTTGATGTGTTGATTGCAATTTGTATTAATTTTCATAGTTATGTTTTGATAATAATAACCTTAACTTGATATTGTCTTTTCATAAATAAGGTTTTTTCTATGTATGCTATGTAGTTAGTTAGGCTCTATGTAATAGTTGGTAAAATTGAGTTGTTAATGATTTGTGTTATGTGAATATGTTATTAGACTTTGATCCGGAGGGATTGGAATCAGTTTTGAACTTTGATATCAATTTTCTTTTTTCGTGTTGAGTTGAGATGTTTATGTGTGTGCGGGGATTTCAATTTAGTTCGAAGTGTCGATGAGAGGAGAGGACGCAACACGGTGTTTAGATAAGGGGATGTGGATTTGTTTAACATTTTTATTCATGACAGTTTGTTGATTGATATGCCTATTTGTGGTCGGTTATTCACTTGGTACCGAGGTGATGGAGTGTCAATGAGTAGATTGGATCGGTTCCTGGTGTCTAACAAGTATTGTGAGTGGTGGCCTAATTGTATACAGGTCGCTTATCAAAGGGGTCTGTCTGATCATGTACCTGTGATGTTATATGTAGATGATGCTAATTGGGGCCCCGACCGCTTCGAATGCTTAAATGTTGGTTTGATTATCCTAGTTATGCAGATTTTGTCCGTTCAACTTGGGTTAATTTTAATTGTCAAGGATGGGGCGGTTTGTGCTAAAACAGAAGCTGAAAATGATAAAAGCTAGTTTGAAGGAGTGGCATCATCAACATTGTCAAAATTTGGAGGGTAAGATGGCGATGGTAAAGAATAAAATTGCACAATTAGATGAAAAATGTGAGTTGTGTGCGCTTTTAAAAGATGAGGTAACGGAGCTTCATGACTTAACAGTAAATTTGCATTCAATGGCGCGTCTTCAGAATAGTATCAATTGGCAAAAATCACGAATGCACTGGTTGAGGGAGGGGGATGCTAACTCTAAATTTTTTCATGGCTGCATGTCCAGTCGTCGATGTCAAAACACAGTTAATATGGTAGCGGTTGATGGTGTTAGCGTGGAAGGGGTACATAATATTCGGGAGGCTATTTTCACTCATTTCTCAACTCATTTTAAATCTCTCGATGTAAACCGGCCAAGAGTACAAGGGATGCACTTTCGTAAACTATCTTATGTTGAGGATGGAAATTTAACGAAACCTTTTTCACGTGCGGAGGTAAAACAGGCGGTTTGGGAGTGTGACAGTTTTAAGAGTCTGGGTCCAGACGGTGTCAGTTTTGGCTTTATCAAAGAATTTTGGGATATTTTACAGGAAGATTTTTTTTCCAGATTTATGGTGGAATTTCATCGAAAGGGAAAGCTGACAAAGGGTCTAAATTCAACTTTCATTGTGTTAATTCCAAAAGTGAATAGTCCGCAGCGTCTCAATGACTTTCGGCCTATCTCTTTGGTCGGGTGCTTGTACAAGGTCCTTGCTAAAGTCCTTGCTAATAGACTTCGGCTAGTTGTGGGAAGTGTTGTTTCAGAATCTCACTTAGCTTTCGTCAAAGGGAAGCAAATTTTAGACGAAATCTTAATAGCTAATGAAGCGATTGATGAAGCAAGGCGTATGCATAAGGAGCTGCTCTTGTTTAACGTCGACTTTGAAAAAGCATATGACTCAGTGGATTTAATGTATTTGGACTCTGTTATGGCAAACATGACGTGGATTCTTGAATGTGTTGGAACGACAACTGTGTCGGTGTTAGTTAATGGGTGCCTAACGGATGAGTTTCCTATTGAGCGGGGTCTTCGACAAGGTGACTCTTTGTCGCCATTTTTATTTTTATTGGCAGCGGAAGGGTTCAACGTGCTAATGTCCGTTGTTGTAAGGGAGCATCTATTTACTGGGTATGGAGTAGATCAGGCTGGTGATATGCGCCTAACTCACCTTCAGTTTGCAGATGATACTCTTACTATTGGTGAAAAAAGTTGGCAAAATGTGCGTACTATGCGTGCGGTACTGCTGTTGTTTGAAGAAATGTCAGGTTTAAAGGTTAATTTTAACAAAAGTATGTTGATGGGGGTAAACATTCATGATTCTTGGTTGTCGAAAGCGGCGCTGGTTATGAGTTGTCGGAAGGGGTCCATTCCTTTTGTGTATTTGGGCCTACCTATCGGAGGTGACTCTAGGAAAATTGCTTTTTGGAAACCTGTTGTTGATCGAATTGTCTCTCGCCTGTCGTCGTGGAACCACAAGTTTCTTTCTTTTGGCGGTCGTTTGGTACTTCTGAAATTTGTTCTATCATCTTTACCGGTTTACTTTCTTTCCTTTTTCAAAGTCCCCGTAGGTATAATTTCTTCTATTGAATCTATTTTAAAAAAAAAAATATTAGGGGGAAGTGAGGATAATAGGAAATAGCTTGGATAAATTGGGAGTCTATATGTACTCCAAAGGAGAAATGAGTGTTGGGGGTTAGGAGGGTGGGAGATTTTAATGTAGCTTTGTTAGGGAAGTGGTGTTGGAGGATGTTGGTTGATAAGGATGGTTTATGATACCGGGTCTTGAAAGCTCGTTACGGGGAGGAGGGAGGGAGGTTTAAGGAGGCTGGCAGCCATGACTCGGCTTGGTGGCAGTTCTTATGTAGGATTCACGAGGGGACCGACGAGGGGGTAGGAAGTTGTTTTGAAAATAACACTCATATGGTGGTAGGGGATGGCAGAGATACTTTATTCTGGCATGATATTTGGGTGGGGGAAATACCGTTAAAATTTAAATTTTTTATGATGTAGCCTTGAATAAGGAGTGCTTGGTGGATGATATGAGGAGGATGTTGGAGGCTATTGGAAGGGGGTTGTGGCGCAGGCGTTTATTGGCTTGGGAGGAGGAGGGCGTGAGGGAGTGCTCTGCTTTATTACATAACACTATTTTGCAGGATAATGTTAACGATGTTTGGAGGTGGTCGTTAGACCCTATTCATGCCTATTCGGTGCGGGAAGCATACCATTTTCTCACTACTTACGGCGAGCCAGAGAATGGGAATCTTGTTGACAACATCTGGCATAAATACATTCCTTCAAAGGTATCTTTGTTCCTGTGGCGCCTTCTTCGCGATAGGCTTCCAACAAAAGACAACTTGGTGCAACGGCGTGTCCTTCATCAAGATGACGTGGCGTGTGTGGCAGGTTGCGGGAGTGCGGAAACGGCTCAACATCTTTTTTTTAGGGTGCAATATATTCAGTTCTCTTTGGTCTCATGTGTGGCATTGGTTAGGTATTTCTTCGGTTTCTTCTGGTGACCTTCGACAACATTTTGGTCAATTTACTAATATGGCGGGTATGCCTAGATTCACCGATTCGTTCTTCACAGCTATTTGGTTTGCCTCTATTTGGGTTATTTGGAAGGAAAGGAATTACCGTGTATACCAAAACACAGCTTTTGATCCTTCTATCCTTATCGAAAAGGTTAAACTAAACTCTTTTTTATGGCTGAAATTAAAACAGGCGACTTTTAGTTACAGTTATCATGAATGGTGGAAAAACTCGTTTCTTTGTATGGATATCCACTTGTAATTTTTTCTGCATTGGTGGTGCTTCCTTTGTGATTGCACCTTGAGGTGGTAAATACTCTTGAGTGGTTTACCTTTTGCACACCTTGTGTGGGGTAAATCACACTTGTTTATGTATCATTTTAGCTTGTTAAAAAAAGAAAAAAAAGATTTTTCTTTTTGTTATTTGAAATTGATTAGTAAATGGGTGTTGGATAAAAAGACATAAATAAGTCTTTTTTTAATTAAAATTAAGTTGAATTATTAAATGATTAGATTACTACTTATTGTAGGATCCAATTCTTTCTTAAAGATCCAATTCTTTCTTAAAGATCGTAAAGTGTGTAAGCTTATGTCGCTCATCCAAACACAAGAGATTGAACAATATACTTTTTAAACTGATACAATTACTTCTTAGAAACTTATTATGAGATCAAAAGTTCACTGTGTATTTCTATCATTTATAATATTTAAATATTATAAAATGGTAGACTAAAAATGTATTTTAAAAATAATAAATATTATAAAATAGTAGACTAAAAATAGTTTTAATTAGTGAGTTATATGAATCCCTATTGATGAGTGTTCCCTCTAAAGGGAAACCATTTTTTTAAATATAAAACGTTGTTAATTTTTTTTGACAAATAAAACGGTGTTAATTAGTGAATTATTTGAGTCCCTATAAACGAGTGTTCACATTAAAGGGACACCAATTTTTTATTTTAAATAATACATACATATAGTATAAATCATAGTTGTCAATGCGAAAATGCAGCACGGCGCGGGCAACCCAAAAATTGGAGCGGAGCAGAAGCGAAGAGCGACGCGGGCGCTATTTCACGACGCGGACACTAAGACTAACAAATATATTATTAATTAAAGGACTAAGAAAATAAGGAAAAAAATATATTTAGTATTAGTATAAATTAAAAATTAAAGATTATTAATTGATTTTAGTATTTTTCTTAAGGAATTAATTGTTTTTAGTATTAAATACTATTATAAAACCATGTATTTAATAGTTACTATTAATATAAATGAAACATATATTTATTAATACATTTTGTATTAATATTTAATATGAATGCCATTTATTTAGAGCCATTGTTATTTACTTATAAAACAAAGAAAATTGTTTTTCTGACAATGATAACTTCACAATGACACAAGTAAAATACATAAATTCCTCCAGCGGCAGTTAACAACCGTTTACCAGGCCGGCAACAGTTAACTGTCGCTGAGTTCAACGGTAGTTAACTACCGCTACATCCAGCGGTTGTTAACTGCTGCAGCGTGTTTAGTTCATTTTCCAAAATTAATTGCATGTAAACTTAACCTAAAACTAACATTTTGCTCAAAATTATAAAAACTAACACCCTAAACAAACTACGTTGCATGTAAAAAGGAGGGAAAGAACTTACTTGTGAATTAATTGAAGAAATTGGGCTCAAATTCTATCAAATGAAGTTTGGAAAAATTTGGAAGAGTGTTTTCTTGTGTTTGTGTTTCTGGAAAATGGAAAAGTGAGGGTTTTGTCCTTGTTTATTCGCAGAACTCAACAGTAGTTAACTACCGCTGAGTGCCAACGGCAGTTAACTGTCGTCGGTTTTCCCAACGGTTGTTAACTGCCGATTGGGGCATTTAAGTATTTTACTTGTGCCTTTATGAAGTTTTTTATGTCAAAAAAGCAATTTTCTAAAACAAAACAGTAAAAAAAAATGGTAAAAGAGAAGGCCCAAACTGTTAGGTCATTGAACCTAAGCCCAATCGAAACTCTACTATAGAATAATGAAATGATGATCAACCCTAGTTTATTTCTCTCTCCCACCAGCTGCAGCCACAACTTTCGGATCTCCTTTTTTAATTTTCATGATTTGCTAATTTGCTTGGCTGATATTTTTTTTTATACGATTTACTTCTCATTGACTTAAACAAATGTATATAAATGACACTCATTCACAGATATCCACTTCTTCTCCTTCTTTTTAACTTTTACCGTGAAAAAAAGTGTTGCGCTAAATTTTTAAAATATTATATTCAAATAATTAGAGGGTAACCCTTTTTATGTATCCGTGCGTTTGTAAAAGTTTATTTTATTTTACGAATTTATTGATAAGGAAGGAAATAAATCTCTCTATAGTATATATAAAGAAAACGGTCTCTTTTGGGTTGACTTTTTCTCCTTTTAAAATTACCCTCAATTTTCAATACAATCTCATTCATTAATGGAATTATTAGTAAACATACAATCTCATTTCATATCCTCAGAGTGATTTTACACTTGAAAAAAAATATAAAGATAAATGAAACAACCTTAATTATCACACTAAGAGTAAGAATCCTATTAATATTATTTAATAATATCATTAACTGAAACGTATTAAGTAAACCTTTGTTGAATATATATTCCTTAACAACATATTAATACTCCTTGATAACAACTTATATATATGTAATGACTAACTATTATGATATGTTTATTCAAAAAATAATAATTATTATGATATGTTAATATTCTTAATTTTCTTCGTTACAGAAGGGTGTATTAATTTATATTTTAAGATAATATCATAATTTCCGTCTTATGATGTTAATATAATTTGTTTGTTCAATATTGTATATGGGTGGGTTTGTTAATCTATATCAACTTAATTGAATTTTGTATGTGTATGAATGATGTTACTACATTTGCTGATTTTAGGTTGCCGACATTAATGAAAATCAACGAATTGAGCCATAGCAACGCCGATACTTCTAAAAACGTATTTTCGTTACATTTTACGCTAAAGGCTACATATCCCAAAAGTGAAAACTTGTTTGAGATGTTGAGTCTTTGTGCGAACTTTATGTTTGTTGTTGGTATGTCGATCTTTATTTGCCTTGACAAACCTGAAGTTAAAGAGCGCCATGAATAGGTTGTTTGATGACATGTAGTATATTTTGATTTTGTTTTTTTAGGAGTTTTATGAATGTTAAAGTTTGCTTTCATGTATGTTGGTAGGTTGTTTGATGAAATCAAGTTGATAAATTAGCTATTTATTGTATTTTAATTGTACCCATATTAACTTCTACAAATGCACAATTCTATATATAATGAGCAAACTAAATTTTGTATATTTAAGATTCGAGATATGATGACAACTTTTCACCATGTAGAAGAATGTCCATAGCTCGTTGGCCTAAAGCAAAACAACATTATGAAAGTAATATATAGTTTCCATCCCTGATTCAATCATTCAATTGGAAAACTCTACCTTCATCATTTTGTCAGCTATCCTCAAATTTTCAGATAAAGTATCGGCAGCCGCCGCGGCATGCAATGCATCGACACAAATACCAAAGGGACCAAAAACCTCTCTTAAATGTTTCACAGTCATTTTTGGGTGAAGGTTCGACACAAGTAGTCGTCTATTCTCTTTATTGCAATGGTCTTGCCACAACAATTGGATTGCTAATTTATTGTATCCATTTCTCTCTCTAATTACTCGTGATTGCTCTCTAATTACTAGTGATTTCAAATTCATTAAATATTTTTGTTTTGAAGCAAGCATTTCTTCTACTTTGTTTCTTCTTCCATGAAAATAATTTTGCTGCACATTCATCTAATTACTTGTAATTTCAAATCCATCCCCTTGCACATGTTCAAACATTTCACCAATCTAATG
>Ga0099826_10003813_pt1 | contig 10378 bp, 5 predicted proteins | sample Mtrugardesep15_FD_76830 | JGI IMG/M metagenome (GOLD analysis project Ga0099826, IMG submission 76830) | Root nodule microbial communities of legume samples collected from California, USA - M. trunc garden sep15 | ecosystem: Host-associated > Plants > Roots > Nodule | place: USA: California...
AAAAAAAAAAAAAAAAAAAAAAAATCTAGTGTCATATAAGTCACACAATTTCAAAATCTCAAAATTAGGTATGAAAACAAAATGATTAGAAAAATAAATCCATCAATCATTCTGAGATTTGTGCAATAAAAACATTTTGAAAATACAACGTTAGAAACTTATGATCAATAGATATTTTTCCTTACACATAAAAAATAATTAAGTTATATTCTTGTCTTTTCATTTTGGAAACTAAAACTAAAATCAAGGTAGTGTCAATGTTTCTATAGTCCTAGCTATTTGATTTTCTTCTCAGCTTTACAAGAGACTTCCGAAACCTAATTAAAGCAACTTGGATGGTAACCATTCCAAAATACTTAGGGCCACATTGCTCTAAAAGTCAATAAGAATAAGTAATAATTCAAAGATAGCCAACCTTAAAGTATATTTTAATATGAATGTATGCATGTTTCCTAGAAGGTGAGTAAGTTAACTAATCAAGATGCTTTCTTGGAGTTAAATATAGTAAAGAATCCAACTATAAAATGGGGACTTTGCCCCAGCATTCTTCCACAAACCAAAACCTACTTCTAAGAAAAAAAATGAGGTCCCTGATGGCCTCTGCTTCTCTCACTCTTGCATTAGCCATCCTCTTTTTGAGTTTCCCATCTGAAATTTCAGCAAACAAATACTCATATTCCTCTCCACCGCCACCACATTACTCGTCTCCTCCACCTCCACCGGTTCACACCTACCCTAAACCGGTCTACCACTCTCCACCACCACCGGTTCACGTCTACCCTAAACCAGTCTATCACTCTCCACCACCACCGGTTCACAAGTACCCTCATCCCCACCCAGTCTACCACTCTCCACCACCCCCAGTTCACAAGTACCCTCATCCTCACCCAGTGTACCACTCTCCCCCACCACCACCACCAAAGAAGTCCTACAAATACCCATCTCCTCCACCCCCAGTTCACACCTACCCTAAACCAGTCTACCACTCACCACCACCACCACCATACAAGAAGCCTTACAAATACCACTCACCACCACCCCCAGTCCACAAGTACCCTCACCCTCACCCTGTCTACCATTCCCCACCACCACCAACACCACACAAGAAGCCATACAAGTACCCATCTCCCCCACCACCACCAGTTCACACCTACCCTAAACCAGTCTACCACTCTCCTCCACCACCAGTTCACACCTACCCTCACCCTAAGCCCGTCTACCACTCTCCACCACCACCAGTTCACACTTACCCTAAACCAGTCTACCACTCTCCTCCACCTCCAGTTCACACATACCCTCACCCTAAACCAGTCTACCACTCTCCACCACCACCAGTTCACACCTACCCCCCACACGTTCCCCACCCAGTTTACCACTCTCCTCCTCCTCCAGTTCATTCCCCACCACCACCACACTATTACTACAAATCACCTCCTCCACCTTACCACAACTAGATAGCCCATAATTGGCATCACACCATATGGTAACTTTTCATGCAACATATATATTATAATATTATTAAGTACAAAATTTCCCTTCTCTAATCAACTCATATTCTCTCTTTATTAACTAGTATGATTGTCGAGTATATACTAACAAGGCTAATTTAAAATGAAAGTTGGTGTGCAATGAAACATTCTTTTACTAGTTATTATTTTAGTCTATGTTTCATTTAAATTAATATTTTTCTTATAAGGGATTAAAGTTTCAGACATAAACTGACAGATCAATGTATTATATTTGCATTTGTGTAGGATCTAAACAGAAAGTGTGAAAGCAAAGAAAGCCATGCACAAAGAAGATCAAGGGGACTCTTCGCATATATTTTCATCAGCATTTGATTAATATTGTTTAGAGGGCTGCGTTTATTTGTATTTAATTTGTGTTTTTGTTGTATTATCCACAGCTGTAAGGCACTGCCCCAATATGCATGTGTCTGCAGTTGTTTTCATGCATTGTAATTTTCAAAGTTCGGCTTTGTATCAAGCTGACTCCACAAGCTAAATAAATATAAATCCCCTATTATAGTAATCTGTCCCTTTCATCTATGACTCCTTTTATATTATTCTTGTGATAAAAATAATCTGTGTTTATTTGTTTCTACTAATTATTTTTGGTTTACCTTTATCCGTACAAACAAATTTTTAGTTTAAAAGTGATCATTTGGTAGCACTTTTAAGAGAAACCTAAAAGAAATAGAAGAATAATGCTTCTCAAAAGATTAAAAAAAGACCACTATATTATATATGTGTGAACCAAGGATCATATCTCAATGTGTGTTTTTTTTCTTTTAACGAGAAAGATCTATAATTATAATGTAAACAAGAGTACAATAAGTACTACAACTCACTACAAAAAGAGGTGCAACACTTCAAACGAAAAAAATAGCACACACCATAAGGAATACAAAAGCACGAGTCTATACAAAGCCAACAGAGAGAAACTACATCAAAAGCTACACCACCCTCAGCAAGAACAAAAAGATAAATGAAGAAAATTGAACCAGAAACCCCTAATAAGGACAATCTCAATTTGTGTTTTGATACTCCCACCATCTCAAAATAATTGAGTCATTTGCATATAAAAAATTTGTCCTAAAATAATTGACTTATTTCACTTTTTAATACAATATTAATTATTATTTTTATTTATAACTCTAATTAATACTACTTTTATCACTTTCAATTTAATATATTCTACTTTACATTTATGATAATGTAGAATGCACTAACACTTGATAAGACATTTAAAACCATTTTTCTCTTATACATTTTTTCTTAATACTCCCTCTGTCTTACAATATGTGTTGATTTTAATAGTAAAATATGTATCATTTACTAAAGAGAAATGCTTGTTCTCGCGAAACCAATTCACGTGAAATCATCCCGAGCGGTTGTACTTGTCCTTTTGCAGAAACTTCCTTTTCAATCCCACCATCCGTTTGTTCTGCCAAACAAGCATCTAACGTGGTAAATACGTCGGGACGATTTCGCTATGATATGAATCGCGTGATATAGCACTGTTGTTAACTAAAACACTTTATTAATTATGGTTAGTGGAATAGTTATAGATGATTAAATGCAATATATAAGGGTATATTGGTGAAAAAAAGTAATAAATGTTGTATTGATATCGTAAAAGGGACAAATAATTTGAGAAAAAAATAATAAAAAAGAGGACACTTGTTATAAAGAGAGAGTATGTGTGAAATGAACATACTACTCATTTGTTATAGGACAACAACTTTGTGTTTAGTTTAGCCCCTTCAATAAAAAGGAAAAAATACCCCATTCCCCGTAGTTGCCAAAAGAATAAATAAACTCTGCTTTTGATACAAAGACATCCCTCGTTCCAACCATCTATGCATAAAAACTCAATACAGATAACATCAATTCATCGAAGTACATAAACCAATTGTTTAAGGTGTACTATCACAGAATCAAACCTGGGAACTCGTCAAATTTGTTAAGAGACTGTCAATTTGTTGTTCTATATTCACCTATAATAAACATGCGTCTTTCAAAGTTAGACAAACAAACAAAAATATTAACAGCTTAAACTTTTCGAGAATCTGAACATATTTTAAAAAATGATCATATGAATATGTTAGATCCTTAAAAAAAGTTATGTTAGATCCTTAAAAGATCAGATTGAGAGACAAAGAAAGGGGCATGTAATTTCTTGGACTGCTACATGAATATCTACAAGTCCAGACAATTCAATTTAGGATTAACGGTGTATTTTTGGACCAAAATTGAAGAAGGTGAGAGGGGGTACATTACAACAAGCCCAATTCTGTTCTCAAATTTTGGTCTATGGTATGGCCAAGGCAAACATGAAAATGATATATTGAACTAGTAACTTGGCATAGAATCTACATCTTTGTAATGGTTTTTGGCTAAACAGAAGGAAGTGCCTTGTTTGTTTCATGAATATGGTGTTACAATTCCTAGATATCAATAAATAGACTCTAAGTTGGTGTTAGTATGTGGTTTGTTTTGTCTCTATCTTTTCTTTTGAAATGGTTAGGTTAGCCTTGTAGTCTTTATCAATAAAATTTATATGCTCTTAAATAAAAACATGACAATTGATAAAAAGAAAAAAGATGATACCTGATCAAAGGAAACAAGTACAATATTACTCCGATCTCAAATATAAGCAAAACTGGTCAAAGGAAGCTGAAGTATTTGTACAAAAGTTTGGACCAAACACATCAATAAACTTTGATCAAATATACTTATAAATGTTTGTACTTTCGTTTGGTAATCTAATAAACTGTGGATTGCATTCGGTTCCTCCTATGCTGGACCAACATAAATTCTGCAGCGAAATGTATACTATACAGCCAGCATTCTGCAGAAATTAATTATCCGAGAAAAAAAAAATGAAAAACCATTTGCCATCAAATATTGATTAGGTTGTAAGCTCTGGGAATACGTTTAAGAATTTGCTTCACCAAAACTCTTTTACAACTTTGCTTGTGCCGACTTTACAATTTTAGATATAAGAAATTGTCATGAATTCTTAAGTAAAATCGAATATAAACGTATCAAAAAATGAATGTCACTGTTGTAATGACCGACATCTCACGTTAAACTTGAAAATATCCCAATTGTCATATCTTTTGAGTTTATTAAAATTAATTATTAATATTTTATTTTATATAAATCGAGTATCTCAATTCAAGGTAGTTTGACTCCACGTGTTAAGCTGCATGTTAAGCTTCACCATTGCATGCTGCCACCTTTCCTCTCCAATCACACCGCCACAACCACCTACATAAACGCTCTATTTCTCAAACAAGGCCAAAATCGCCATTACCCCCACCATCCAAGTTCCGTGGAAGCAAAACAGAGGAAGGTAAGCATGTCTCTCACGTGTTTTGCACGTGTTACAATCTTCCTCTACGCTCTAACCCTATCAACTGCGTTTCACCGCCATCAAAACTTGATTCAGGACGTGGCTAGAAAGCTTGAACTTAAAGACAACGAGCTTCTCGAAACTGAGAACAAGTTCAAAGTTTTCATGCAAGATTACTCCAAAACTTACTCTACAAGGGAAGAGTATTTACTACGCCTTGGGATTTTTGCCAAAAACTTGCTCAAAGCTGTGGAACACCAAGCACTTGATCCAACTGCCATTCATGGTGTTACTCAGTTCTCTGATCTCTCTGACGACGAGTTTGAGCGGTTCTATACCGGTGTTAGAGGTGGATTCCCCTCGAGTAACGGCGTTGGTCATGTTGCACCGCCCATGGATGTGGAAGGCTTGCCGGAGAATTTTGATTGGAGGGAGAAGGGGGCTGTTACTGGAGTCAAGATGCAGGTTTTAAAATTTCTACTTTTTCTTTTGTGGTTATAAAAGTAAAAGTATGTTGTTTTTTTTGTTAAACATAAATTTTTAAAGTTTTGTATATCAAGTATTTGAAAACTACATAATTAGATAAATAAAATGAAAACAATGTGATATTTATAGTAATAGGAATGAGATATGACTTAGTTCAAGTTGTTTAAATTTTCCATCAGAATACTAAAAAAAAAAAAGTGTAGTAATTTATATTTATGTTTCTAATGATTAGGCCGGAATGTAATTTAAGTTTTAACTTTCAAATACCATCTATTCTACATTTCTTTTCTATAAAAATTGTTTTTGGTTTTTGTTGTGCTTAATTTTGAAACAGGGTACATGTGGATCTTGCTGGGCTTTTAGCACTACAGGATCTATAGAAGGAGCCAATTTTCTTGCCACAGGAAAACTCCTCAGTCTTAGTGAACAACAGCTTGTGGACTGTGACAGCAAGGTATATAAGCATCTCTATGTTTATGACTTTTTCATTAAAGACACTTATATACATTCACCACTTAACTATGTTCTATACTTCAAAATATGATAGAATGAATAAGAAAATTCAATGTTATTAAACAAGTTTTTAATGAATTTCTCAATGATTCAAGCCAATTATGCTCTTGCTAATCTTGTGTTTTATTAACTGGATATTTCTTGTTATACTATTTTGTCTTTGTCAAGTGTGACATAACAGACAAGACATCGTGTGACAATGGTTGTAATGGAGGTCTTATGACAAATGCCTATAATTATTTGCTTGAGGCTGGTGGATTAGAGGAGGAAACTGCATACCCTTACACTGGTGGCAAGGGTGAATGCAAGTTTGATCCAAAGAAAATTGCTGTTAAAATCACAAATTTCACCAATATCCCTGTGGATGAGAACCAAATTGCTGCTTATTTAGTTAATCACGGTCCACTTGCAAGTAAGTCCCCTTAATTAATTACAAAGTTCTACTTCCTCCGGTCTTTATTATAAGAAACAATTGACTTTTTTGGTTCATTGAATAATAAATGTATCTCGTTGTAAATATAGACTAGATACATCACTTAAACAATGAACCTAAAAAGTCAAATCTTTCTTATAATAAGAACCGGAGGGAGTAACATATATGCATGTGTGATGAATTGCGAAACTTAAGAAGGACACTCACATTGATTGAATGTAATCACATGCAACACATCAGACTCCGACACACTTGAAAGTGTCGGTGTTACATAGTATGTGCAACATTAATTTGTCGATCTTTGTTTAAATTGATATCGACGATCATGAACTATAATTATGTGCAGTGGGGGTAAATGCGGTTTTCATGCAAACATACATTGGTGGTGTGTCATGCCCTCTCATATGTAGCAAGAGAAGGCTGAACCATGGTGTATTGCTAGTGGGATATAATGCACAAGGTTTCTCAATTCTCAGGCTTCGCAAGAAACCGTATTGGATCATAAAGAATTCGTGGGGAGAACGATGGGGAGAAAAAGGGTATTATAAGCTTTGTAGAGGGCATGGTATGTGTGGAATGAACACAATGGTTTCTGCTGCAATGGTGGCTCAAACACAACCAGCTGAAAACAAATCATATGCTTCCTATTAGCTACCTAGTTCTGTTCTTGCTTTGCTATGGAGACAGAAAAAGTGTGGAGTATTGGCGATAAGTTCTTATTATAGCAAAATAGTCCCTTTCCTATTAGGTGTGATATATGTAAGATACTTCACCAAATTGTAATAAGTTTGCATCTCCAATTTAGTTTTAAGTTCCCTCTTAAGAAATGTATTGTAGTGTGTGGATGTAATTTATACTATATAATATGATTAGGAATATATGTGTTATAAGGTCTTAAGACCTAACAAAATCTTTCCACATTTGAAACTTGGCACATTGGGAATAACCAATTCCAAAATCTAAGAATATCATGTTAAAATAGATGGTAGAAAAACCTCAAATGTAGACAATTATATATGCTTAGCTAAAATGAAATAGTCCCTTTATTTCTATCATCTAGTAACTTTGAAGTTTTAAACAATGTCTTAAAACATCGTTTTAAGGAAAAAACCTGTAATTTTCAATGACTTTACCTACATAAAAGCCTTATATTACACTTAAAACGCTTATACTTTTGAGTATAATGTTCAGATTAGAAACAAGAACAATTCACAGCTGATATGAGCTATAAGCAGACTCTAAAAAAAATGATGAGAACAAAAAACCGGGGAAATAGCAGATTGGTCGCACCTATGATATGTTTACTTTGTATAATTCGAGATCAGTTAACACAATTCCGTTGTAGTCTAGTTGGTCAGGATATTCGGCTCTCACCCGAAAGACCCGGGTTCAAGTCCCGGCAACGGAAATAAATTTTTTGTTTTGAAGTTTTAAGTAATAAATCTTGACTTAGCTGAACTTCTAAAAAAAACTTCCCAATACATACACAAATCAGTTTATGATACTTTTGTTTTTGCTAAAAAAAAATAAAATCGACTGTTACATGCCAAAAAGAAATCATGTGAAAATAGTTTTTTATTTATTTTAAGGAATGTGAAAATAGTTGTAACGGAGAGGTCTTATGCTATAAATAGATGTAAAATCTATAAAAAAAAATAGTTATCCTTCGTCCGAGTTCAAACAAGAACCTTTATCTCTTCTTTATCCCTTAGCACTAGTTAAGTTACCCAACCTTAGAGACTGAAACATGGCTAGACCGAGTTAGATTTTACAAATCCTTAGTATGACTTATAATAAGTTTATTTTTTAGGCCTGAACTTAGCCTCTTGAAGGTTTAGTAGGCTAACATGACTTGTTAACATGTTTAAAAAGCGTATTCTTATGATTTATTGTGAAATAGATTAGTGAACTAATAGATCAATGTGATTGAATTCTCTTTTGATATTTAACATGACTTTCTAGAGAATTCAACTATATAATATATCATATTTCAATTCTAATTTATAATAATATATTAAAAAAAAAAATAATGTCGACAAATAACCTTAAATTACTAAAAATGTTAACAAATTTCTAACTTAATTAAGACTACAAAATTTAATATTTTGACTTAAATAGCCCAACCTTTTAGACCTTAAAAATTTTTTTTTGTCTTCTCTGACCTAACCTTTTTAGCTTTTTTTTTCTTTGAGGTAAGCTTATTAAAAAGTCTGATTTATACCTGACGTAGACTAGGTCACATACCCTTATAATTAAGTTGTTTTGATATATTCTCTCCCCTACTCAACCCCAAGAAAACAAAAGATTATTTAAACTAAAAATGTATATGAATTAAACCATTTAGTTGGTAAGAAATTACTCATACTACTTTTATCGACAAAAAAAGACATGATAAACTAAAAAAGATTTGAAACTCCACATGAACATGAACTCAACTCTCACCGACACCGTTAGGACCTAGTTGATAGGATAATTTATAAATACTTTAGTAAAATTCTATTGAGCCAAAGTCTTCTCTCGACACAAGTGAGTTCCGTAGTATTATTTTTTTGTGCCGAGTTCTCTAATTTAACTCACTTAAACTTTTTGTCATAAAAATATTCATATCACTATTTTATAAATAAAAAAGAAAATCCTATTACCATAAATGCATGTTTAGAGAGATTTGAGAATGATTTGATTGAATGCTTTCATATCTCACCATACAATCAATTATTTTGATTTCTGAATGCTTAAATTAAAATTAGAAGTATTTGATACACTCTGTACCAAAAAAAAAAATTAGAAGTATTTGATACACTTAAAAAATTCAACAATTTAGCCGGTGAAAATATATTTTCTTAGATATTTTGATTTAAAACCAATAAATAAATTATCTTGAATTAAAATAACATATTTTCCTACTGGTCCACCTAATCAACCCAGATTTTCCAATGTCTGTTTCCCTTATGTGTATGTGATGCAAACCTCAAAAGCAAATAACTCCTACTTGGCCACCACGCCAGCGAAGGTGAAAAGGAAACACCATGTGGTTCTAATCGCACTAAACAAATTTACCAAAACACCCTCAAGCATCTTTTTAATCCTTATCCACTCTTTATGACTATTAATGGTTGGTAATGGGTAATGTAGACATATCATAATTATTACACGTTTCTTCCAATTTACAACTAACAACTACCGTCCAACAACTCTTACAATTATCCAAATAAAATCAACAAAGTCGAATATTCAAAAAAACACTTTTTCCTTTTCTTTTTTTTACAAGACAACTTGCGACTCGCCCACAGACACAAAATCCAACAAATAAAAACACACAGAGAAGTGAAAAAGATTGCACCTTTTGTTAATTCTTGTTGTTTAATGCTTGTTCTGAAGCAAACCCATTTTTCATAATTGTATCTTGACAACGTTTTCATTTGTTTCTGCTTCAATTCATCTCTTTGGTAAGTGTATTTTTTTATGAAGACATGATTGAAAAATCTTAAATTTATGTTGTTTTGATCATGTTTGGTTTTATGTTTTATTGATTTTGATTCAGATCTCAATTGTGTTATTGTTTTTGCAGTTTTCTTGTTGAATGCATTACTCACTGTTTGAAAATGTTTATGTTTTTTCTGTTTTTCTTTGTTTTTTGCTTTGTAGTTTATGTTTCTTGTGTGTATGGTAGTTAGTATTCATGGTTTTCTATATGAAAGTGTGTTATTTAATATTTTGATTAATTTGATTATACATTTGTAACCGACACAAGGCTTCAACTTTATCACTAATCCAAAATGCGGGTTCTTGATTGGTCTAAACAATTCTTTTGCAGTTTTGTTTATATTAATTAATAATGAAATATTTGGTTATTTCAAGTGAGGTGGATTTAAGATCTTAAAGTAACACCGATAACACATCTGTGTTCTTCTACTTTGTTTTGTTAGATCTGGAAAGAAAGTTAGTTAAATTAGTTAATGAAATTCAAGTATTTGATGGGAATAGTACTTTATAAGGTTTTAGATAATTAGCTTAGATTATATAAACAAAGTTAATTAAATTAGATTAGTAGGGGCTTCAATGTTAGTTTCTTGACTTAATCTTATC
>Ga0099826_10003814_pt1 | contig 10377 bp, 3 predicted proteins | sample Mtrugardesep15_FD_76830 | JGI IMG/M metagenome (GOLD analysis project Ga0099826, IMG submission 76830) | Root nodule microbial communities of legume samples collected from California, USA - M. trunc garden sep15 | ecosystem: Host-associated > Plants > Roots > Nodule | place: USA: California...
GGTTGGGTCAAAATTTCATTTTCAGATGATAAAGAACGGTTTTTTGCCATTGCGAGTTGGCAAAAACAAAATGTAACAGAAGAGAATAGTAAAGTAAACAAAAGGGTGTAACGAGAATTTGAAGAAGACGAAGATGAATCATCTGAGTCAAAAGGGTTATTACCCCAGAAACCACCACCACTACCACTGCCACTACCACCACCATTGTTGTAATTGTTGGGGGGTTGTGGGAAGTGGGGAAGGGAGGAAAGGCGAAAAGGGTAAGAAGGGGTTAGTTTGATGAACGGAAAAGGGTGAAAAGTAGTGGCCGGGAAATGTGGGGGTGGCGGTGGACGGTGGCGGAGATGAAGAGGAGGGAGAAGGGAAGAGGTGATGCAAGTGTAACCCATGTTGTGGACTGTCAGTGTAACAGTGAAATGGAATGGAATTGAATTGAAGAGAGAAAAAGAAGGTCAACACATAGAAATGAAGATGGCATTGAAATCTCAGAACCTTGGCTTGGACTGCAACTTCCTCTTTCGTTAACCGAATCAGTCACGCTAGCTACTACTCTCTATTCTCATTTCATTTTCATTTATTTTTTCTATTTAAATTTATTTTTTTACAAGATTTAATTGCATTTTTTATGTGACTATATTCCATTATGTCCCTCTAGTATTATTTTTTAATTAAGTAAATGGACTCCTCCTCTAAAAAAAAAATCTAAATGGTTTTATAAAAATTTAGAAATTCGTTTTTAATTCTTATGAAAAAAAAACAACAACTTTGTCATTGAAAATAACACGTCAAGAACAACTAATTTTCATATTTGCTATAATATCTACACAAGTATTTCCCTCACAAGAGATATAGCGGAGAGACGTAACTCATTCTCGAGTTATGATACTCTTAGCATGAACTCGCTAGTAACCTTCAACATATTAGCATAGTTATCGATGTTAGAAGTCCTCAAAGTATCCAATTGTACTACATGTAACAAGTGTGAGAAACATATAGTTTTCTTGAGTCCAACTTTCCAACGCAAGTCGATACCAACTTGAAGAGCTTGAATTTTTGCATGGAGAATGTTCAACCATGCTACAATTCCATAAAACCCGAATTGGAAAACTCCTTCATGATTTCAAATCAAACCTCCATAACATGTTTTTATTTCATTAGATTGAGCACTACCATCTAACAGCGATACAGACAAAACCGTTGAAACAAAAAAAAACTAAATCAAACCAAATAAAAAATTTCTAATTTTATCTAAATTATGATTATAAAAACTAAGCCGAAGAAAACCAAATTAGATCAGTTCGATTTTGGTTTTCAATTTTAAAATCTAATAAACTAGTTAACCAAACTAGTAGTTTTACAAAGCTTACTAGTCTCATTTTGAGTTAGTCGATGCCCAACATTTTACTAATATCATCATCCAAAAGAAATAGATATATAAAAAAGAATTGTTCCAAAAAAAAAGATATATAAAAAAGAAAAACTATAATTTCTCTTCATTTACTTTTTTTTCATGTGAAATTCTCTTCACTTCCTTGAATGAGTACAAAGAAATAATTAAAAATAATAAATGACATGTTTATTCATGTTATCATAATCTATTTTGAAAGTAATAAATTCACCTTCAAGTATTTTCAAAGTTTTTAAAATCACTTTCAAAAGATTGGTGAACCAATGGCCATTTTATCCAAAAACAAGTCCTCTTCTTTCAAGTATTTGTTGACCTACAAGGAAACCCAAAGTTTATTTTTCAAGCTGTATGAGGTTCCAAACAAGCTTGCCAAGAAGTGCCACATTTTGAAGTCGAGTTGTACAAATCCCCAATCTACCAATCTTCCTAGGTTTGACAATTTTCTTCTAACTAACCATGTGCATACCCTTATCATTAGAGTTGTGTCAAATGAAATTTCTTGCCTTTTTGTCCAAGGTGTGTCACAAGAATATTGTGGAAACAGTTTAAATATTTTAGCTTCTCGTGTTGACAGTTATCCATGTGTTGAAACAAAAAAATTTGAAACTTGTATTTTGATTTTGTAATGGTTGATTGATTCTTCAATGGCTTGATGGTACTACGCCAAATTTAAGAAGATCGAGTATATTCATTTGATATTGGTATGCTCCAGTGTTTGTATGCAAGTGAAGGGATTAAACATAGCTATCATGTGGTGGTAAATTTATATAGATCTTTTGTGTGATTTTTCTTTTCCTTAATATCAGTTATTTGTTTTAAAAAGCTCTTAAAAATCCAACTTATTTGAATGAACATAAGAGATAGAAAACCATAAACCCTTAAAAGAAATGCCGATTAAGACTATTTTTTGTGTATTTACAATAAACAAATGTGCTTTAATCTCACATTTGCAATCAGAGACATAAGCATTTCTTAAAGTACTGATCCTTCAAGAACATTTCACTCCAACTCAGGTCATATTTGAAAGACGATGTATTCACAAAGTTTAAGGTCAAAGTATAAACAAACTATATGTGATTTTAATCTTTTGATGGAGGACGAATAAATGGGAACGAAATAATGATGAAGATGAAATTTTTTGATTTAGGGATTTTAAAAATATACATTTACATCCCTCAAATAATAAAAATATACATTTACATTTAAATAAAGAGGAAAATAGAAATTTTTGAAAATTTCTAATCCAAGGATAAAGAAGATGTTTTCTGATTTATAGATTTGAACAAAAGTTAGTGCTAATCTATGTATATTTATCATCACTATTGGAAAAATATTTTTACAATAATTCCTTATGGTAAATCTCCTCTAAAAAACAAAAGAACTTTTATGAAAAACCTAGTTATACATTTTGTCCCTAGACCAAGGTAATAAAAAAAGAAATGATATTTGTGCAATCACTTATAACTTTTGTGACAACTTTCTTTTCATACTTATATTATATTTTTGTTTTTATCTTTATTACTTTGATTCTTGTTTCAATATCTTCTATTTTTTTGTAAAATTATGGTTGTCTCAAAAGTTGTCAATCAAATGGTTGTTGAAATAAAATAACACAATAAAAAAAAAACTACTAGTAGCTAGATTGATAGAAGTTCCTGCAAGGCCTATTTAAAAGGGAAAAAATTCCCTAGAAGTGTGTCTTCAAAGTAGCAATGCTTATCCTAGACAAGAGAAACATGAACTTTGATTGAATCGTGACACTTTGATAAACAATGGAGTCGGACAAAACACAGAAAAATAGCAAAACCATGGAATTCCATTAATTGAGGCCACAAGTGGAGAGAACAACCATATTAGATGTACATGATAATTGAATTATTGTTGTTTGTTTAATTATCTCACACAACCCAATTTGTGTGTGTTCGTTTGAATAGTGCAAGGAAAATTACATTTATGGAAAATGTACTAGTCCTTTATTTAAAATATAGAACACTTTGATCACAGCCCTAAATAAAATTAATTTGAACATGGACAAGAAAAATAATCAGGCTAACAAGTGTCCTACGCGCATTGTTTAAACAACTCATAAGAAATTTTTATTTTAAAAATATAAGTCAAATGCTTGCAAAAGTCACACAATTTTTTTATGTAGAAGTTTTTTCTTTCTTTTGATTCCTTAAACTGTGTCTTAAAGACACTTAGCATTTTCTTTATTTTTATGCGTGTTCGAATCATTTTTATTCGGAGTTGTGACCAATTATTCATTTAAAGGAACAACCATGGCCAATCAAAGTAGTAATTATTTTGAAGCTGTTCAGATATTAATATTGACACTTCAAATGATTCATCGCTATCATTATAGATATGTATGCTTTGTATGGTTTCATTTTATCTGTGTTGAAACTTTGACCCTTCAAAATGATAAGTACATAACATTTATGTATGCATGAACTTATTGGTTATATTGAAATTTAATGATTTATTTTTTATTTTTGGTCTGAACAATGGAATTCATGATTTCTTTTTGTTTTGAAGGAAATGCAATTCATGATTGAGAAGTTATTTTCTTTACATTTTTTCAGTAGAGAGGCGATACTGAATTAAATACTTTTTACTGGATATTATGAATCACATTGACAAGGAAAAAAAAAAAAAAAGTATTCCATTTTTAATATTTGAAATCCACGTTATTTTATAAGATTTTAAGCTAAGCAAACTCTGGGACAAATTGTAGAGAGTATAGTTGCAAATTGGTTATAATAGTAGTGTGTGTTTGGTACAATAAATAAAATTATGGTAAATCACTGTAGTTTTGCAAAAACTATTTTTTGTAGGTTTTGTAAAATTTTGACGGTTCATTGTAATTTTGACAAAAAAATATATAATTTATTAAATAGTTTAATGATTAAAAAATTATATTTTAAAATAAATTAATAGAATATTGGAGTTCGAACCTCAATTCATGTATATATTATACAATATACCTATCAATTGAATTAAATCTACAATGACATGGTTCAAACATTTCTACTATGAATCCAAACATTGAGTTAAGTAGTTTAGTTTAGATATGATCATTGTATAAAGTGTATCATGCTCATTGTCACAAACTTTTATCATTCTATGAATTCTAAATATATTTTTTTCAATTTTTCTTTTTCTCTATATATGCACATTGATGACTGATCTGTCAAAGAAAAATGAACATATACAACGACTACGCATCTCTATTAAAATCCACACAACATTCTTATTGTCAAATCATTATCGCAGAGAGGTCCAGATCAATATGATATTGTGTAGAAAAGTCCGATGGAAGTTTAAGATTTTTTTTTTAAATGCAAAGGAAGTTCAAGTTCTTTCTCTTTTATTACATAACAAAGGAAAGTTTAAGTTTTTTTTTTACCAAAAAAGGAAACTTAAGTTTTTTTTTACATAAACAAAATCGACTTATTTCAATAATAACAATTGTATAAATACAAGATAACATATTGTCGTGAATGTGAGAACCGGCATAAGATAATAACGTCATAGCCAACAAATGGAGAACGTTATTTGTTTGTTCTCTAATGAAACTTATCTTAATGTTTTGAAAAAATCTAAGTGAAGCTTCGCAAATATCAAGAATAGCTGCAAACATGAAATTGGCGTTGAGTTTGCTAAATATATTATCAATCATTTGCTTACAATCAAGTTCAATAAACGTCTTAGATAAACTTATACTAGCAAGTCATTTTATATCGCTTACTTTAATCATGTTGCTTCCGTTTCATTAGGTTGTGGCAGACCTTATACCATGTTGTTTATGCCCTTATGTTCTCTCCTTTCAGCCCTCCAAGACACATCCCACATCATAGGAGCCTTGTTCCTTGAAAATTGTCCCATCAATATTTCCTTTTACCTCTCAAAGGAAGTTTAAGTTGAAAACCCCAAAACAATTTATTTTTCTTTAAGCTAGGATAAGGCTTGGTAATAAATATTTTAATTTTACAATTAATCATTTCAAATTTCAATTATTTAGTGAATATGGGTCAATAAGTCAATGAAATAAATCTCAAAACCAATTTGTGTGTCAGTGTCACCACGATATTTGCGGGAAGATGCATGATTAGGGACCATATGAAAAATAATTGACCAAGCATTATTTTATACATTAAATTTTAGCACAAGTTGCACATATAGTAACGGAAATCACTTCCATAGTTCCATATAATTCCCTTATATTTATGGTAACCATAATATTGTCCTATACATCCTCCTTTTCCATCCTTTTTGTTTCCACTGTTCAATCTCTTTTTCTTTTAAGTACTAACCCAATCCATTTCTTTCGTTACACAAAAAAGAACAAGAATTAAGAAAATGGGTGCTCTAGATTTCCTTTCAGATTACTTCACTGTCACCCCAAAAAAGAAACACAAACCAATGCAGGTATTTCACAAGCTCCTATGTATCCTATTTCATTTATGTCTTAACAAAATTCTGATATTTTTTTTGCAACTTTTTTCTCTTATAGACAGTTGAAATAAAGGTGAAAATGGACTGTGATGGATGTGAAAGAAGAGTTCGGAATTCTGTTACTAACATGTCAGGTATATAATCTTATTTCTCTCTTCTTATCTCAAATCAAATGGCATAATTTTTAGCTAGTTTACATAATAAGAATGTTCATATTCTCAATGAAAGTGGGTTGAGGTTCTATAATTTATACAGTGTAACCGTACTTAAAAATCACTTGAAAGTTGAAACTCTATCGACCAACAGTGCTCCTCGAAAGTAGACGCTCACAATCTTCATCGTTCTTAGTTGACACAATGACGTGATATGTGTCAGTTCAACAAAAACAAGGAGAAAACAAATATGATCAGTTGAGTTTTGAGACACATCTATTTTCTTTTGTTTTTTATTTTAACTCGAGACCAATTATCACGGTCTCAGCCATAAAAATCGTGTTAACCAGAGTTTCTACTTAGAAATAATGATGTTCTTTGTCGTTTACATTTCAAACGGTTTTTAAGTACATAGGTTCACGATGGAACGCCTATCAAAGCAGTTCACCTCACTCTACGATTTGGCCTTAAAAAAATGTGTTGAGTATAACTCGTATATCTTCACCCATAAGTGGTCATGTGCTTGAACGCATAGTAGAAAATCAAACATAAATTTGTAATTTAAACACAATTTGAACTATATAATATATATGTTAGCGACGATCAAGTTTTTTTTTCTGTGTTTATTTATATGTTTTCACTCTAGTTTTTAGCCAAATTGGTTGTTCTAACAAATGATGATTAAAAGTTGAATTAAATCATTACAACAATATGATAATGTAGGTGTGAAGGAAGTAGAGGTGAATAGAGAGCAAAGCAAAGTAACCGTGACTGGGAATGTGGATAGAAATAAGGTCCTAAGGAAGGTGCAGAGCACAGGAAAAAGAGCAAAGTTTTGGCCATATGTTGAAGCTAACTTGGTGGCATATCCCTACATAACACAGGCATATGCAAAAAATGCACCTTCTGGATTTGTGAAAAATACTGAATTAGCAATACCAAACCCTAATGGAACAGATGATAAGATCACTTCCTTCTTCAGTGATGATAACCCTAATGCATGTTCAATCATGTGAAGCAATTTTAGTCATGCACACAAGTTCAAATAATTAGTTTCTTACATCAATTATTACTATTTTTATGTATTAAGACTTTGAAGCTATTTTGGTCATTATGTAAAATGTCAATGTGTGTGATTAATCACTAGTAATCAAGTTCTGATTTTATGGGCTGCCTATAGTTAGTTATGTCTAATTGCCACCATTATACTTCATGAACATGATAAAATAAAATAAAAAATAGGTTTTTCTCATAACTAAATATTAATGTTTAATTTGTAACAATGCAAAATATTTTCCACTCTATAACACTGAACTAGAGAGTCTTATGTTAAAGTGAAATTAGTATATCATAATTATTAATCACCAAACATGAAAGGTCAAGATTTGTTTTTGAAAGATAAATATCAAGATATATTAGCACATAGGTGTTAATTATTTTATGTTGTGATAATAATCTTTGATTTTTTATCTTTCGTTGAGTGACCAAGATTTACATATATATCACTAATGAGAAAAATCATATTTTTAATCCTAACACAAACCTAAGTTATAACTAGACTACGTGCATATGTTATATCTATCATGGGATGGGTCACCCCTACCCAATGTCTTCATTATGATTTTCTTTTAACTGTTTATCCTTTTCAATTGGGCACCCACTTTTTACCAGTAAGAAATTGAAGTTCAACCTCTAAAATTATAAGCTTCATAAAGGATATTGATTACTTTGAGTCCTCCTTTTTATCCCATTAGTTATTTATATATTTGTTTATGACAATATCATGAATAGTTTTAATTAAAAAGGTTTCTTTTCAAGTTTAAAATAAAAAATTGGTGTCAAATTTGTCAAAATGTATATCACGGTATCTTGCTTTATCTTTTTAAGTTTGGGATTAATGATTACACATCAAAAGTGCAATGTAGTGGAATTTTATTGCTCTAGTTATGGTTAATTTTCCAAAATATCAGGCGGCAACATCCTCTAATTAGTTTCAAGAAAAATGCAGGTAAGATCCTCTAAAAATAATAGAATGGTAAGATTCAATCAAGAAAAGAGTGTTAATTAGATAACTTGGTCGTGTAACACAAACCAATGATTAATGCATTAAAATTTTAAAACATGTTATAAATAAAATATCTCTAATTTGCAAAATGTTTGGATATGCTTTTTTTTTTAATGAATGAATGAATGAAAAAATTGAACCGTCCCTATCAACTTTTGATCACCATTTTATGTATTTTATTTTTCTTTCGGCTAGGGGGCGGAGAAAAGGAAAGGGGTCTACATATTTATTTATAAGCTAAAAAATAAAATAAGCTAGCTAATTAAGTAATTTACAAAGAGGTAGCTGGAAATTATTTGGCATATGATCCCTCTATAAGGGAACAGGAACCGCAACAACAGCATTCTTGTTCTCTTGGCATTCCATGATTTCATGTAGACATATAGTGGAAGCTCGTGGTGTGTCATGTGTATCGGTTTATATCTTTTTCAATCATCTTTTAGACATAGATAATTTCATTTGTGAGCTAAATGACACCAGAGAAGTTTTTGTTCTAAGTTTCACCATTTTTTTCGTGTTTGGTGATCTATAAAATACTAAGAAATGCTAACAAGGTATTCTTTAAAGACTTTAAATAGTAAAAAATAAATTAAAATTTGTGTACTAATGAAAATTGAAGTATTTAATTTTTTGATAATGCATTCCTTATAATGACTCTAAAAGAGTAGTGATATTTGAACAACTATTTGATACAATTTTGGTGACAATTTTTTTTTCTCTCGGTTAAAAACAATGAAGAGAGAAAAAGGAAGAGAGAGAATAAGAGTATAATGTGATTATGAGAGAGAAAGTTGTCAAAAAATGGTTGTACAAATATCATTTCTCACTCTAAAATATTTTTTTTATTTTTTTGGTAGATAGTCGATAGACGAAATGGCAAAGTCATTATAAACTCACACACATAAGTAGAGGTACCGGGGTTCGACCCCGGTCATGGCGTCCAACCTAACAATTTTGGCATTTTACCAGTTAAGCTAGAACTCATGGACTTAATTTATTTTTTTAAACAAGTCAAAATGGAATATAACACTAAACAACGAGGTGGTTCATCTCGTACAAGATATGCAAAAGAAAATCACCTTGAAATAATTACATAATCAAGTCACTTGTGCTTCAATATAGAGCAGGATAAAAACCAAATACTTAAATAGATAAAAATAGAATATTTAATTTATTACTTTGACTATAATCGAAGTTGAAAATATAAACAGGAAAATATCACAAATGATAGTATTAGAAACAGCGGCCTCAAAGCAAAGAAAAAACACAAGCTTGCAGCAAAATGAGCTAATACAAAGGGTAAATAGTCCAAATACATGAGACTAGGAAAGTACTAAAATTCACTGCCATAGACCTTATACATAAATTACTTTATTGACATTATTTTTTAGGGTTTTGTTAACCAGTGCCTCCAGAGTAGGAGTATTAGTTAAAGAATTCAAAAATAGAAAAAAACTGTCTTGAAAATATATACGGTTACTTTTGACCACTAATTATTACACCATTTTTTAATAAAATCTTGCTTCTTGTGGATGCTTAACCAATGTCTTGTGGATGCTTAACCAATGCCCCGAAGGCACCGGTTAACATTCTCCTATTTTTTATTTGATAGGCCAAAAGCAAATGACATCAAAAAGAATAGTTGGAACACTTGTTAACATAGAATATGTTTACAGTACCAGAAATACATAGAATCACTTGTGTTTACTAGGAGTTCAAATTAAATAGATGACAGTCCACAATCTATCCAATATCAAGCATGGAAAGACATAGACGTTTTTTTTTTCATAGGATCGACATGTAACAGTCAAAAACATAAATGCAACAAGATGGAAGAGATACATATAAACTCTTTTCTTGATCGTGTACTGTCAAACGGTAGTCAATTAACACTCTTTAAAATAAAGATTTCCCATTAACGATAATTCATTGTAGTTGTAATTGACCACAGCACAATTTGAATATTTAATTCATATCAAATGGGACTTCTTTAAAATAAAAAATTTCCATTAATGATAATTCATTGTTCCCTAAAATAAATGATAATTCATTGTAATCGACGCAGTACAATTTGAATATTTAATTCATATCAAATAGTACTCTCACGGTCCTTATTATAAAATAGAAAAATAAAAAATGTCACTTTTAAAGAAATTTTTGGTTTCTTTTTAACCGTCACTTTCAAAGTTCAATGCAACCTTAAATATTGTTTTACCAATATTATCCTTAGTTATTTATTACGGAGAGAGAAATATATGAGATGATATATTAAATGAATAAGGTTAGTATAGTAAAAA
>Ga0099826_10003815_pt1 | contig 10376 bp, 4 predicted proteins | sample Mtrugardesep15_FD_76830 | JGI IMG/M metagenome (GOLD analysis project Ga0099826, IMG submission 76830) | Root nodule microbial communities of legume samples collected from California, USA - M. trunc garden sep15 | ecosystem: Host-associated > Plants > Roots > Nodule | place: USA: California...
AAAGAGCGTCGTGATAAGATGGCACGGGTCTCTTATAACTTACTCATGATCCTAAGCTCGAATCCAACATTGGGCATGCAACATCGTTAAAAACTCCTATACTATGAACCATTCTCACCGTTTTTTTTGACAAAATAAACCAATGGCTCATACGAGACACATGCATGCGACCTTTGTTCTTACGTAGTCATTTACCATTTATTGTCACAACCCATAATTTGGCCTAAAAATTAACCCTTGTATCTAAGAAATTAAACTATACATTCATTACTGTCATTTAAAATTTCCTTTCTCCTGCTCAAAGATATCCATTCACTACTACATAATAACATTTGAGTCAGATACAAAGTAATATTACATGACCAAGAACCAAAAATTCTTCAATGATTTATATATCGTGTCAAGATGGATTAATGTCTTGGAGTAAAGATAATGTAGATTTCTCAAAAAAACTTACCTATACATGTATATATGTAAGTATATACATATTCACCTATTCAGCTAATACACAAGCCACATTTACTGCTTGATTATTACTTTATATGACAATTATTTGGATTCTGATCCTCTCTCACGAGTCACGTTGTAGCAAATTTTTGCTGCACCACTGTACTATGAGAGAGAGGATCCGAGTCCCATATCATCTTTTTATAATTAACCACTACTCTTACTAGGTAATTGGCTTTGGTTATTAATATTTGAAGAATCTCCTTTTGTGAATGAGGACATGGCTGAAAATAATGCTTCCTTGAGAGAAGGATCTTTTTCTAGAGCTTCACTCACAACATCAACCAAAGCAAGTTTTCTCTCAGTATTTATCATATTTGGAAACACCTCAAATGATTGAGGGTAATGACCTTGGAATGGAAAAGGGAGCAATGATGATTGTTTATGATTTTTGAATTGCAAATAGTTACTTGGAGGGAGTGTAAAATCAAGTGTAATTGTAGGGCATGTTGGAGATGGAGAGAAAGTAGCTATAGCATTTGAGTTTGGTGGAGATAATGGTGATGAGAAGAGGAATGTGTTTGTTAGATTGTTGCCATATTGTTGGAAATTTGTTGTTGAGGTAGGAAGGAATGTGTTGAGTGCTGATGATGCTAAATTTGCTATTGGTTTTGCTGCTGCTGGAAGTTGATGATTATGGCTTCCTTCATAGGTTGTGATGAACACACTCTCATCCTTAAAACACCTTTGCACCTGTTAATTGCAATGTAATTAATATCATATGTTGAGTTAACTATATGCAAGAAAATTTCATTCATATACACACCATTTTAAAAGAGAGTTACATCACAATAATTTGATCCTCAAAATAGTCTCATCCATATAATTGATTTTTTTACTTTTATCAGGAAGTGCACTTGCAATTACATATTTGAGAAGTTAAATAAGTGAAAAATATTATTTAATTAATAATTGAAAATTTATGTTAAAATAATGTTTATTTTAAATGTTACAAAATTCCAGAACTAACTATTGAAGGATAATTAATTTCTGCAAGTATAGGAGCTTTAGAAATTATCAGTTTCATTCTTTTAGGTTGAATATGTAGGTATCAAAGCTCAAATAAACCAGGTATTGTTTCCTTCCCATGTTTCTGGTTTCATTTCAACTTAAACTATTAAACATAAAAGAATACTTTCATCATCATATTCTTTCATAGTATTTGAAAGCAGATGAACTCCATATTAAAAAATTTGAAAATGCTAAATACATCTTTTTTTCATTAATTTTGAAATTGTGTTCTTCCTAGTTCATTTCCCACCTTTCCTTTCACAAACATTCACTACATGTGTCTTTCATTTTTTTTTTGGTTATCATGTTATTTGTTAGAAACTTTCAGCTCCATCTAGTAGGAATTAAGAGTCTCCCATCTCTTCGATAGAAATTTAAAATGAACATAAAATTTTTAAAAATAAAAACTGAAAAAGCTTTTAGAAATTAATTAGAGCCTAAATTTGAAGAACTTTGCAATGCTCCTCTCCCTTTTTTATTGCATTAAAATTGTTGTGATGTCTCATTGCAGTGCATAATCAATTAAGGAGGAACACCAGAACAAAATAACAAGATATTTGCTCTAATATCAAGATACAAAATATTGTACTCTCTCCATTTCTATTATACTTTAAAAATCTAAAATATATTGAGAACATTGTATTTTTTTCCTCTAATTTTCCCCTCAAATAAATAGTATGTGCACATCATTCTCAATAGAGAGTAAGCAAGTGAAATGATACCACAAATATATATAACAAAAAAAAATCAATTTTTTAAATACTTTTTTATAGAACTTAGGCTGGGCTTACATTTATGGATTTCCAATTGAAATTCTTATATTTTACATAAAATCCAACTCACTTCTATAAAATCGATTTGTATGATAAAAAAGAACCTCCAACTTATGATAGTTTTTAGGTCATATCACATCAAAATGGTACGATCTAACAAAATAAATAATAGTTTACCTGTTTACGAACTGGACATGATGTCCCCATGCTGCAACGATAGTAGGCTCGTGGACAAGGGTTACCCTTGGCTGTCTTTTGTCCATATTTTCTCCATTGACACCCATCCACCATCTAAACAATACAAGTTAATTAATACTTAAAATAGTGATCAATCATAATTGATTAGTATATTATTAGATTATTACATATTAAAAAAAGACGAGTTGCATGCATGTCCTTACGAATGCAAAATCTGATCGTGCTCTTATGGACACTCTAGCTCTCCTGCATCCAACCTCAGATGATTGGTCCTCTATTTTGCTATTTATTTCACCTTCATTAATGTATTCACATGCAAGATTTCTTCCCATGTTGTTTTCATTGTTTTCCACTAAGGCAAATCCATTATTTTTGCTACAATCTGAAGGTGAAGGCTCGTCAAAGAACTGCCGAGTAGGTAACACTGGTTTCTCCGCATCTTGTGTATTTCCCTTCTAATTAATTATGAAGAAAAATGTACAAAGGTTAATATATTTAATTATATTTATATCATATTGAAAATAACATAGGTTTAAAAAGTTTATTTGACCACATTCACCAAATCCAAAATTAAAGTTTAATTTATCATATTAGATGTCTCCAACCTATTGATGATCGACAACACTACAGCATCTATGCCATGTTAACTACATAAACAACAAAAAGTTATACGTTTCTAATTTTTTATAATCATTAATTATTTGTTTATTTTTTGTGTTTATCTATTTGTAACTATACGGGGTATAATTAATTTAATTGTAGCTGTAAGTATTGAAAATTTTAAGACGTGTTGACCAAATACATGAAATCATTTTCATATAACTAAATAATAAAAAAAATTCAAGCAAATTTAATAGACTAAAAAATGAGTATGAATCAAATAAGGATATAGTGTGAATGTGAACCAAATTTTGAAGTCAAACTTACCAGCAGCAAGTTGTGATTATTTTGAAGCAATGAAGATGATTGATGCATATGCATAGCCAAAAGTAAACGATTCTGAAGAACATTGCATCGATCGTTGACCAGATTTAGCATACCTCTTAAATTTTCATTCTCCTTCTTTGCTTCATCAAGCTTCACTCGTATACTTCCAATCTTAGAGCAATTATCAAATAAAAAAATTACTTTATATACTATATAAATAAATTTAAATTTATGTGTGAAAGTTAATTAAAAATAACACATGCTCTTAATTCACTATTAAGATTAATTACTTTATATACTATCATATAAATAAATTAAAATTTATGTGTTAAAGTTAAATTAAAAAAAAACATGCTTTAAATTCACTAATAAGATTAATCACTTACTTGGATTTGGGGATTTCCTTGAATTTGATGGGGAAGTTGTGTTGTGTTATTAAGGCTCAAACTTAATAAAAGAGTAGATCCTGGCTGCATGATTTTCCCATCAAAATGTCAAGTTTTTAGGTTTTTTTTCTTCTTCAACAAAGCAAGTAATTGAGATAAATCTTTCAAGAAAAAAAAGTAATTGAGATAAAAGATTGATGAGATGAAATCTTTGTCCACACATCAATGATCTTCATCATAAGCTAAAAGTTTCATCAAATATCAAAAACTACTTCAACTTATAAAGCATTAGATAATCAAGTATATTCACCTAAACAAAGTAAATGACTCTTTATAAACAAAAGAAAATAAAATAATGAACAAAATTGTAAATTTTATGTATGAATCGAGATCATCGAGGCTAACAATCAAATATCAAATATGCAAATTAATCCAGTATACAAAAAAACATACATAAATGAAAACTTACATTATTCTTATGAAAGGACGAGGGTCCATCGATCTTGTCTTGTAGATCTTTATTTTTATCATCATATGGTGGCCTTTCATCAAGTTCTAGCAATTTCATTGTTGGAGCTTTTTCTTCCATTTTATGTAGCCTTTGTGTTGATTGCTGCTCTATAATTCATGTGAGGATCTAACTTTTGATGCAATATATATAAGGGGAGTGCAGCCAGCAGATTCAGTTGATGAAACTTCTACACACCACTAGTCTTAGCTAAGTCTATTTTTCCAGCTACTTGTTCCCTTTAATTTCCATGAAAAATTAATTATACAATCGCTTTTAAGTCATATTTTATATAAAATATAAAAAATGACCTCAAGTACGGGTGGCTTAAAAAAAGGCTGACAAAATGAACATAGTTAGGCTAGTGGAAAGCCTTACACTCTCGTAATGCGACGAACTGAGATTTAATATTAATCGAGATAACAACATTTAGTGACAAACGTACCTCAAATAAGATGATTTTACTAGGAAAAAAACTTTATAAGAAAGCAAAAACTACCGAGAAATGTGTGGAAGGGCATATCAATAAACAGAAATGTCGTTATTGCTATGTCTTGGCTAAGGCTAGTGGAAAAATTTCTTTGTTTTTCTGTTAGTTCCGATCTAGTTGTAGTTCTTTGACAGTGGTGGTGCGACGAGACTACGTCTCCACACCACCGTCCTCATCCTTTCTTGGTTGTTGTCTGTTGTGTTTAATGTTACCGGTTCGGGTTCGTTTTTAGTTGTTACTTCGATCTGTTCCATATCTGCTTGGAGGAGGTGATGGTGATGATGTTGGCCATGGGTTTGGTGGCGTGAGGAGGTGATGAAGGTGATGTAGGTCACGGTTTTGTTGGTGGGAGGAGGTGATGGTGGTGATTTTGTGGTGGTTTGCAGAGGTGGTAATGTAGAGCAGGTTGTGTTGTTGTTTTGGTGTTGCGTGGTGGCTATGGGTGGGTGGTGATGGCCGATGGGAGGCTTAGCGAGGTTATTGGTGTTTGCGCAATGTGATGGAGATATCTGTCTCGGGTGATGGTTGGGGGGAGATTGTGGAGGAGTGGTGTTTGCGTGGTGGTTTGTGGGGGTGGTTTTAGTGTGGTATGGATGGAGTCGTCGTGGATATTCTAGATTCGAACTGTCGTCGGAGTGCTCTGCGAACAAGAGCTGATTAAGAGGGGGTGATTGATGTTTTTAGGTAGAGAGCTGTTTTTTAATGGGTGGTGAGCTCTTGTGTATCCGTTGAAGGCCGCCTCTGTTTTTGGGTTCATCATCTGTCGCTAGCTCTTGTTGAGTTTTGGTTGTTTTGGGGGCATCGAGTGTGTGTGGTCTTGAGATGAGTCTTTTCCTCTCTGATATGATTTATGTTTGCACCACCTTTACATCATGTTGATTGTCTTCAAGTTTGTGTCCTGGATTCTGGTGGGCCAGTTAATTTTGCTCTGAGATCGGGAGTTGGTGTCTAGTTGCAACCTTGTCTGGCTAGTTATGGTCTTGTCTTCTTCGGTGGATCGAGGGTGAGGGGTGTCCTGTTGATTTGGTTCTGGAGTCTGGTGAGCCAATCGCTTTTGATTCGAGATCAGAAGTCAGTTCTTTAATTCAAGTTTTTGTTTTGGGCTATTTATGGTGTTCTTTCGATGAACCGGAAGGTGAAAGGTGGCGAAAGTTGTATGAGTATTATATTAGGACTTTATTGGGTGTGGCTCAGCTCTAGAGATATGCATAAGATGATTTGACTTTTAGGGGTGTTGCTTTGGGGTGAGTAGTGGTGATGGGTGGTTATGAATTCGTTTTCCGTCGTTGTTTGAGACAGAGTCTGATTTTATTTTGGTGGTTGTTGTCCTCATGGGTGTTGAAAGCAGGGCTTGATTAGGTGTAGGAGTGTCTTTTATGGTTTTTATTTTGGGTGTTGAGCCTATATATGGTTATGTGTTTGTAGTCTTTGATTGACCAAATTTTGTTCATATTGAGCAAGGATCTGATTTTTTTAATAATTTTTGCTGTTAAAAAAAAAATTGAAATAAAGGTTACAATAATCATCTTTTAGTTTTTATTTGTTAAATATTTGGGTGTTCACAATTAAAATAAACTTATGATTCTTCACTTGAGAAAAATTAAATTTCTATAAATCTATAGTTTTCTTTTTGTGGACCAAAGCAAACTTAACTCATTTCATTAATTATAACAATCACAATACAAGACGACATATAATTATGAAAGTGGGAACTAACATAAGATAATGACATCCATGTTAACAAATGGGCAATACTATTTGTTTGTCTCCTAATGAAACTTATCTTAAAGTTATGATAGATTTTAAGTGAAGTTTTGCAAATTTCAATAATAGCGCCAAACATGGAATTGATGTTGAGTCTCCTAGTTATGTTGTCAACCACTTGCTTACAATCAAGTTCAATAGACACCTTAGATAGACCCATACTATCAAGCAGTTTAATTGCTTCCTTTAAGCCCCTTGCCTCCGCTTTGTGTGGTTGCGGTAATACGAAGAACAAAGTTGTTTTTGCCTTTATGAACTTCCATAGGCTACCTCTGATGCAAATTCCTATTCCATAACACCTTTGTTCCCTGAAGATTGTTGTATCGATGACCTCTCCCACCTCTGGTTTGCTCCAACTGTCATGATTATGGCTTATTGTTCTGTTAGAGTTTCTCTCTCTTTCGTCCCTGCATCGTGCATGTTCGCAGACTTGCTGCTATTCCAATAAAGATTTGTGTGCCATATACACCGACATACGCCGATTTGTATCAAATTTATAGATGTTTATACAAAAAAGTTAGAGATATATGGCTTATTATAGTTGGAGATGGTAACAAATATTATAAAATTATATATGTGATCAATTAAGTTTGACCCTTATTTTGGATTGTATTTTAAAGTTGGTTTTCCTCTCGAATTGATCGTTTATGTAATTGCACTTCGTTTGTGCATTTTAGGTTTACATTATTTTCTTGGCGCGTGCTAGCATGCGAGAGCCAATTATATCTCGCAGGTGCGCAAGTAAAATAATGTTATCACAGCCGTTGGATCGTGATGGTGTATGTGTTCTTTGTTACACCTGATTTTCCTCTGACAAGCCACTTCTGACCCCACTCTAAATTGAGTCACCACTTGTAGACTTGTAGTTGTAGTTACCCCTTTTCCTTATTCTCAGACACACAGATACACAACCATCTCCGCATAATCTTTGTTCCTCTGAAATATATAGATGTTTCTAGATCTAAAAAGCCCCTTCACAGTTTTTCTGTTTGTGTTTCAATTGTTTGGTCTTTGGTGTTTTCTTTTTATCAATAGCAATGATAATGATTTTGACAACAATAGTTGAGAAGATTTTTGTTTTAATAATTTGAGTTGAAGCATATGTTGGTACACTAGTTTCATACATTCATACTATCATATTTCTGTGAGCACCCGAGAAAATAAGAGTGACAGGGGGAGAAGGAATTGAAAAATAATCCTCTTAAAAAAAACAATTGAAAAATAAAATGAAACAAGAGAAAAGATCTAAATAAAATACTACAAGATTGAGTTATATACGGCACCATCAATATGTTGAAATTTGAAATTTAAGATTATTATTTTTTAATTTAAATTGAAATTGAAGATAGCATACACTGAATTTTCGTCATCATACATTTTAAATTCAAAGATAAAAAGAAATGAATAGAAAGAAAACATAGGGGAACAAAAAAAACTGTAAATGAATGTAATGGGGATGAAGATGGCAGAGGTGGGTGTTTTTTATGGCCGTTGGACATCTGGGAGAAAGAAAGAAGGATGGAAGAAGGATGGGGTTAGAGATGAGATAGAATAGGAAAATTTGTGAATGAAATAAAGTAATATTATTCAGTGTTGTCAGTGCACATTAAAAATCATATACCTTCACAATCCAATGGCTAGAATTTTTTTAATTCACTTATTCACGGTGGGAGACCTATTATGCTCTCCTACCCTAGCCTGAGCCTATTTTCTTATTACATTGTTGGGTGGGAGAGCAAAATAGGTCTCCCACCGTGGGAGACCTATTTTCTTAGGCCAAAATCCGCCCCACATTTTAATTTCTTTTTATCTTTTTTTATATATTGCACAATACACTATATTAAAATGTTTCATAAAATATATATTAGGACATGGTCCCCATAACTAATCTATTAACATGTTTACCGTGTTACTAGATTAAATTGGCAACTAATTAGTTTTATACTTAAATATTATTATAAGTATCTCATATTTTGTAAAATATATTGGTATGATATTCTCTGCAACACATTTTAAATGGAATGAACCATAATGATATAGCTTTGCAAAATAAAATGCCCTTTTAATTAAAGAGTAAATTAAAACTTAAAATAAAAATAGGAGATGGAAATATAATTAGTCCTTAATGTATTATATTCTCTTGTGAAAAAATCTCATGTCTCTCACACTTGTACACAAGTTTTTCTGTTTAGTCAATTGCCATTTTTTGTGTGTTAACCCTCGGTTCTCAGGGTAAGGGGGTCATAGTGATCCAAAGTTCGACAGAAAAGTAAATAAAGTCTGGTCAGGAATTGTCCACTCAAGAATTAAACTTGGGTTCTCCTGAACAATTCATCATTTTCTAAAAACATATTCAACCCTAGAATGTGCACTACTAATTTTTCTATTTTTTACAAGGTTTTTTGTTTTCTCTTTTTAATTTTCATTATTTTTTTTAATAATAAGTGAACACTTGTATATTAACAATACTTACTGATTAATGTTTCTAATACTAATACAGTTATAAATTTCTTTAACAAACAAGAAAATATAAGCTTATGGTTTCGTATTTACCTTTTGTATTTAAAAAATTATTATTTTAATCAAATTATGTTTCTTGTTTGCTATTTTTTTTTTCCTTGTACTCAACCTTTTGACTTTAAATTTTTAACTTTGCCCTTATACATCTTCATATTTAAAACGTGTGAGTACAACCACTATACTACTTGATAAAAAAAAAAAAAACTTAATAGCAGTTTTAGCCCTCTAACTTTCCAAAAATTGCGATTTTGGCCCTCTAAGAAAAAAAACTACAAAACCATCCCCTAAGTTTTGCACCTGCGGCAGTTTTGGCCCCCAAGGCCAATTTTGACTCAGTCTACGTTGACGTGGCACCCTAAGTGAGGTGCCACGTGTTATTTTTTATTTTTTGGCCTTGGGGGGCCAAAACTACTACAGTTGCAAAACTTAGGGGACAGTTTTGTAGTTTTTTTTTCTTAGGGAACCAAAATCGCAACTTCGTAAAAATTAGGAGGCAAAAACTGCTATTATGCCAAAAAAAATATATTGAATAGAAATTCAGGTAGCTCATAGTGTCCTCTCCACAAACACTAACACTCTCATAATTCATATACTTCTTTTATTAAATATATAATATATTCTATGACATTTTTAGATGAAATGTTTTATTTTTTGAAAATTTGATATATTTTGTTGGAGAGATTTTCTAGTGATTAAACAAATACTTAAAATCATTTTCTCTCTTTCTATATCAATGTTCTCAAAATAAAATAAACAAATTAAATACTAATCATAAACATTATCGTATTCACTTTTCTCTAAAATGAAATTTTATTATGTGTAAATTTGAATATGTTAAAAAGTTTAAAACAATAAAATTGTATTTAAATTTATACATTTTATATTAAATACATAACTCGTTAATAAATAATTGTTGTTTTTTAATAAAATATTGCTACTTTTAATTGTTTAACATGTGTAACGTTGCTTGTATTAGATGAACCCTTTTTATAAATTCCCCTCTCCGAAGTCCCTTTTATAATTGTTTCATTTGGAATACAAGGTCTTTTCTTTTTCCTTTCCCTTTTGATAAAGATAATAGGAAGTCCTTGACCAAAAAAAAAAAAAGATAATTGGAAGTCCCTTTTGTCTATGACATGTTTGGACGTGTAATAACAAACCCCATAATAAATCTATTGCTAGAACTCAAGAAAAAACGTGTAGCACAAATAAACTCCGGTATTAATTTTTTATTTTTTTTATTTTATAGTCAGATAAGACCATATTAGGTAACAATGCTCTTTCTCTAGCTT
>Ga0099826_10003816_pt1 | contig 10373 bp, 6 predicted proteins | sample Mtrugardesep15_FD_76830 | JGI IMG/M metagenome (GOLD analysis project Ga0099826, IMG submission 76830) | Root nodule microbial communities of legume samples collected from California, USA - M. trunc garden sep15 | ecosystem: Host-associated > Plants > Roots > Nodule | place: USA: California...
TAAAATATATAAAAATTCATATTAAATTCATGTTTTGTTAAAAAAATCTAAAAAATTTTTGGGAGAAATTGTTATAATATTATGAATTTTCTGCAAAATTTTATTCAAAAATATGAATTCTACATATGTGTTAACTTTAAAAGAGAGACCAAAAGTGAAGATGAAAAATTTTATAGGGACTAAAAGTTAAAGGAAAATTTTAGAGGGACTAAAACGAAAAGTTTGTATATTTATAGGGACCAAAAACATATTTAACCTTTTAAAAAATGCGTGATTTTTTAATAGATTAAAAAAAATGAAGATTACACTTCTGTTAAAATAGATTAAATGTTTCACACCAACATTGGTTAATCCGTCAAAATTCTGATTTTTACTTTTTATTGTTATTGAATCGAATATATGAAAACGAGCATGCAGTTTGTGTTTTCTCGTATCATCAATCAATCAAGTATGCTACAAAACGAAACCTTGCTTTCTTCTACTTAACATGCATGAATGAGTAAGCGAAGACAACCAAGATTTACAAACAAAGCACATGAAGGCCATGTTTAAAAATCTTAAATTTTTTTAATGAAGCAATTCGTGTGTGTAAACACTACATTTCACACTTCCTTGTGGATGATTTGAAGTCTAGTGTCAAATATTAGACTTGTTATAATAATTTTAGTTTGAAGTTGTTCTTTTGAGAGGAAGTATGAAGTTATTTTTAGATAGGTCAATTTAAAATTAATTAAAATTCACATTTTACACCTATGTAATCGGTGTAAAAAAAATCTGAAATTTTGTGACGTGGAATGTTAGGAAAATTGCCCTTCGGGTACCTATGGCTTGCACATACATAGATATGTCAAACTATCAAAAATATCTCCAACGATGATCAAATAGTTTTCGCTACCAAAGGGTAGTTAAGTGTTGTTCCAAACCTATCATATCCAGAAACAAAACCCATTTTTTTAGCAATGACAATTAATTACCGTTCATATCTTTTTCTCAATTACATTATTGTTGGTAAAGATAGATCATTAATTACCATCCTAACAAAAATAGGTTATATTTCTGCGTTCTTGTACCATTTAAAAATGAACAACAGTTAATTGTCGTTGGAAGTATTTTGTGTTTGAGGTGTATGCGAGCAAAATGCCTAAAGAGCAAATTTCAAATGTTAGTTTTTATTGGGCCTATTATGAAATGAGCCCAAGAAAAGAATGGGAGCCACAAGATTGTACGAAAAGTACGAATGGATGACATGATTATATCAAAAAAAGCTGAGAAAAAAGAGAGAAAGAAAGTCGAAAATGGAGTTACGTGAACTTGGAAGAACTGGACTTAAACTAAGCAGCATCGGATTCGGAGCTTCACCTCTCGGCAACGTCTTCGGTTCCGTTTCAGAAGAACAAGCAAACGCCTCTGTTCGTATCGCTTTTCAATCCGGCATCAACTTCTTCGACACTTCTCCGTACGCAAATTCCTCTCTCTTTTTTTTTTCATTTCATTCTCTTCTTCTGTTTTTAACAATTTTTTGAAATTTGAAGATATTATGGAGGAACATTATCGGAGAAAGTGCTCGGAAAGGCGTTGAAAGCGTTAAACGTTCCCAGAAGTGAATACATTGTAGCAACTAAGTGTGGAAGGTATGCAGAGGGTTTTGATTTTAGTGCAGAGAGAGTCACCAAAAGTGTTGAAGAGAGTCTGGAAAGGTTGCAGCTTGATTATGTTGATATTCTTCAATGTCATGATATTGAATTTGGATCGTTAGATCAGGTGTTTATCCAAACAAGGTCTAATTTCAGTTGTAACTTGACTTCGAGAGTGTTAATTGTTTGTTTTTGTACAGATTGTTAATGAGACAATTCCTGCAATCCAGAAACTGAAGGAAGCAGGGAAGACTCGTTTCATTGGGATTACGGGACTTCCTTTGGAGGTATTTACTTACGTTCTCGATAGGGTTCCGCCTGGAACATTGGATGTGATACTTTCCTATTGCCATCACTCTGTCAATGATTCGACTTTGGAGGATATAGTGCCCTATCTGAAGTCCAAGGGTGTTGGCATTATCAGTGCTTCTCCGTTGGCGATGGGTCTGCTCACTGAGGCTGGACCTCCTGAATGGCATCCTGCTTCGCCGGAACTTAAGGTCTTGTCTTATTAATTACCAATAAACAATGAAAATTTGATAATACTGTATCTGTTAGATTGAGACCTAATTTTAGTTCATTTGGTAGCAAACATTAAATAAGAACCTTAATTTGCATGTTATGATCACACCTAAGTGTTGTAAGCTAGTTTTGAGTTTGATTGCAAAAAACAAATCATGCCTGTGTGTGTATATTTAAGTGAGTGAGAGAGAGTAAATAAGAAACTTGCACCAAATCATCTTTTGCATACAAAAATAGTAATTGTAATTTGCTACTAAGGGTGCGTTAGTTTCAGCTTTAAAAAAAATATAGATTTTGGGTTGAAAGAATCTAGAGATTTTTTTTAGACATTTTGTAAAAAAATCTAAAGCTAATCTGTTTGTTTACTAACATAAAAATCATTTTTTTAAGATTTGAAGCTCTTACACTTGAGTTCCTTGTATTTAGAAAAAAATAGATTTTGGAAAAGCTACTTGAAATAGCTTTTCATTTTGAGGCTAAAAATCATTTTTTTAACAAAATGGATTATTTTAAAATCTTAAACAAAAACTACAAAAATAAAATAAAAAATGATTTTTTAGTTGAAGAAATAGATTTTTTTTTCAAAAATATCTTAAGCAAACGAGCCCAATTTATTGGGCACTGCTATTTTTCTTATACAAAAGGATAACGTTAGTGGGATAGGGCTTGACCATTTATGTTCTTGTTGTAAAAGGATAACGTTTCCGGGTGTATAAGAACTTAGTTCTGAGAGTATTTTATATATGTAAATCAGAAAGGAAATAAATTCTGCCAGGGAAAGACAGAAAATTGAGCATGGAAATTTGAAAGTGAATTCACATGTAGCAAAGAAACTCAAATAACTGTATGTATAAGATCTGAGAGTAGTTTCATAGAAGACAGAAAACAATGAAAGAAAATATAAAATTTTAATTCGAGAGTGCACACATATTAAGAAAAGAAGACTCAAATCAATTAATTAGCCAAACTACTGATTTCCCCCGTATGATATATTGAACGAATGATCACTGCATTCAATATTTTTGGCAGATAAGGGAATTGCCTCCTAGTACTGAATGATGTTTGAGGACATTTTGAACAATGTCTCTCATGAATCACTGTTTTCTACTTATGGTCTGGTACATTGCATATTTCATCAAAACTAAACTGGTTCTATGTATTTTGTTTGGAATATGCAGTCTGCTTGTAGAGCTGCTGCAACTTATTGCAAAGAAAATGGAAAAAACATTTCAAAGTTAGCAATGCAGTACAGCTTGTTAAATAAGGAAATCACATCGGTGCTTGTTGGCATGAGATCTGTTGAACAGGTTCTGTTTCATCTTCATAATTTGTCATATTTAATTGCATGCATACATCTATGTTCTGGAAATCTGTGATTTGGTGAATAGTACATTAAGCCTTGCTCTAAAGCTTTGGTATCATTGTATAGCTTGGTCTATCAGATTGTTACCTCTCTCTTTGTTGTTTTCATTAAAACATATATTAGCACTTTCCTTTGTAAAATATGTACTTGTTTAGCTTGGTCTATCAGATTGTTACCTCTCTCTTTGTTGTTTTCATTAAAACATATATTAGCACTTTCCTCTGAAATATGTACTTGTTTAGCTTGGTCTATCAGATTGTTACCTCTCTCTTTGTTGTTTTCATTAAAACATATATGAGCACTTTCCTCTGTAAAATATGTACTAGTTTTTTCTTCTATCTTTCTCATACTAAACTAATTAAAGAGCAAGTCAAAAGTTTAAAGAAATGTATGCCAATGTAATATTTAAGCAAGTGGGCTATCATCAGGAACCTAGACGAAGAACCTATCACATAATTTGTGGAGTTTTGTGCCGTAAAACAAGTGGGCTATCATCTACTCCATAATTTAGTAACATGTATTGATCCGTTTGAAGGTCCTTTGTTAAGAGATTGACATTTGCATGCATTGGCTTTAAAATTTTCTACAATTTAACTGTGAGATCATTTTTAGGTTTTTGCAAGCAGCAGAAGTTTTTTAGACCCAAATGATTTGCAAGTAGTTCTATTCTTCATGCTTTATCATCAATGTGTAAAGGCAAGGGCAACATAGTTATATTACACTATAATAAGCAAACATGGTTGTTTACTCTTGTCCTTCCTCATACTCTCTACCAACAGGAGTATGAAAAATGGAAAAATTCCTCGCATAAACATAGTGCACTCAGATCAATAATGTAATGTTGGCACATTATTAATTATTGATAGACAGTCACAGTTGATCGATGATTAACCACTATAATTAATAATATATGTCAATATTAGAATTTTGTTAGACCAGTCACTTGATAAAGATGAACTTTTCTAAATTGAGAAAATATAGGTGGAGGAAAATGTTGCTGCCGCAAGAGAACTTGCAGCTTCTGGAATCGACGAAGCGGCTCTGTCAGAAGTCGGAACCATTCTAAAGCCTGTCAAAAATCAGTCATGGCCTAGCGGAATCCAGCAGAGTTGACCCCTTGCTGCCTGCACCTATCAAGACTCAGTTTTCTTATTCCGGTTAAGAATGTTCATTATTCCTATTCAATAAGAGAAGTTACATCCACTACCCAAATTATTTGGTTTGTTGTTTAGAGTACATGCGGTGTTTTTTGTGCTCATCTCCTCCAGCTACTTGGGAGCAAGGTCAACTAGTATATATAGTCAATACAGCCCATCCCATTGCTCTGATGTTTTGAATAAAAAGTAGGCATGGGTTGGTTCCATCTGTTTGTATAATTTAGAAGTTCTTCTGCTGCTGTTGTAACTTGGCATATATTGTGTTTTAACATTCGTGTTATTTGAGATATTGTAATGTTCTTGTTATTGAGATATTGTAGTGTTCGTGTTATTTGAACATTAGATTTGAGATTTTGTAACGTTTGTGTTATTTGAACATAAGATTTGAGATACCGTATGAGACACTGTAGTTATCTCTATATCTTGCATTTTATGTTATACACCAGCCTCAAATTTTATAAATACTCTGCAAAAACGACTTTGATATCTCGTTTTAATGTTTCAAACATTGTTTTTCATTTCAATAATGCTGTAATGTTTTGACGAGTATTGTTATTTTCTTTCCTAAAAAAAAATGTTATTTTCCATAAATAAATTAATACATTTGATTCACCTCTGTTCCTAAATTTAAGAGATACTCGCGCATTTTAGTCAAAAACAAATGTTTTAAGAGTTTAAAAGTGATAAGAAAAATGCTAAGATGGAATTGATCACGGCATATACTGCGTGTTTGTTTTATCTGGCATATTTAATTGGTAAATTTTTATTTACATTTACAAAAATTCCACTGTCTTTATTCAAAGTTATTTAATTGGTAAATTTGTTTTCTCTGCTTTCAAAATGTTTAAAACGTAAGAACAAGAGAAATCCAAAGTAGCTTTTAGATGTAGGGTGGTAAATGTAAAAGTCAATACATGCATTGTCTATATATACTTTGATATTTTCAATAACCAAAGCTTGCACAGTTGCACCTGTTCATTTTTATTCATGCCAAGCGTATCTTTGAACATTGGTTGCGCTCAACGTTCCTTTGAACATTTCCTTTTAAGTTACCAACAAAGCACTTGCACTATTGGCACATGAGTGAATGCAATGTATCAAAAAATGTGTTTTCTGATGACCAAAAAAAGTTTTTTATTTCTCTGTGCTGTAATCCAATGTACATGTGTCAGTAAATGAACACCCTTCAAATGACTGATATACATCTATGAACCAAGTGATAATATAACAAAGGGTGTATAGACACTGCAGAGGAGATTGTTCTAAGTAGCCACCTGCTGTAATGGAGGCCAAGCAATAGCATCGTCATCTGTGTGACCCAGCAAAAGAAAATCAGCACAATTCTTCCACCAACCATGATTATATGGGTTTCTGAACCGCCCATCAGGACCACGAAGATACTCATACCGTGTGGAGTTCGCTAGTTCGTTTGTGGTCACATTTCGTGCTATCTGCAGCACATTTTGCAAACATGAGTTATATAACTACCATCTTCAAGTTGTGAACAGTGGAAATTTAAAGGCCTTCATATTTGGTAAGAAAAGAAGTTACTTCCTCTTCTTTTCCCTAAATGGAAGTAAGTTACTTCTCTTCTTTTCCCTAAAGGTGACATTTCATTTTTGGATAAAGATAACCAGTTCTTTTACAGAATTGGTGAAAAAGATTTTACATTCCTTTCTTGGTAAAAATTTGTAAATAATTATTTTGGGCAATCTTCCTTAATATATTGCTGACAAGAACCTCAATGATTACTAATAAAGTTTGGCCGGTATGGTTTAGACAATTACCATGGAAGCCTGTGTTACTGTCAAAGTTGTAGTTGCAACAACGACAACAGCATCCATCACCAAAAATGCAACAATACCCGGATGTCTTACTAACACCTGATGGATCCAAGTTTCTCCTGCTGGTAATGCTGGTATTGATGTCCAAATTCCTGTCATGGAAAACAAGGCTGTTATCTAGCTCATGAGAAACAAAAAATTATATAACTTCAATATGTAGAATATTGTAAAAAGAGATCTGCAAGGCATACTGTGAACTGCAATGACGGCACTAACAGAAGAAGTAATAGTTCCCAAGCAGATAAAAATAAAGAAATCCCTTTTGTTCCTCTGCAAGATGAATATAATTAATGATGTTAGGGATCATAAGGTGGAAAAGAACAGCTACTGTGGCTTTTAAGAAAAGAAGTCCATCATAAGAATGAGTTTTTCTTCTAGCAGGTTAAGATTAAAATAACACACTGCTTACCTTCCCAACACAATTAGATATCCATGGACAATGGTGGTCGAACTGTTCTACACAACGCTTACAAGTAGGGCAATGCTTAGATCGGACAGGTCTTATTATCTGATGATACAATTCAAGAAAACTTGATAAGTGATCACTTCTTTGAGAATTTAATAAAACAACACATGAAGGAAAGTCAGGCATTGATATAGACTTCTCAAATACTCAAGAATGCACATGAAGTAAACCTTGCAGGTAGGGCAAAGTTGAGACCAATTTCCCGTCCAAACGGATGAACTATTCAGCTCAATATTCAGCAACGGATCCTGCAGAATACAACAAAGTAACATTCACAGACTTTACAATGTTATTACTCAGGAAAGAGGAGCCATGTAATATGACAGTTCTCCCCTGATAAAATCTGGCCCAAGTGAAAGTCTTGTCTTTACAAGACCCATCACTTACAAGCAACATTTTTTAAACAAAAATCATAAAAGGACAACATACCTCCGTTTCGTTCAGAGTACCCAAGTCTCCTGGCCGTTTTATATACCCTGGATCTCTGCTGCATATGATTGAAGATAACATAAAAAAACCTACGGTGATGGTAAGTTTAGAAATAAAAATCAAGAAAAAATTTCTGATATACTAGAACACATTATCACGTTTAATGGTATTAATTGTAGCAGACATATATTAGAATGTTTGCATGGACAGCAAATGAAATTCTTAGTATTGAAACAAGAAAAAAGATGATCCATCTTGCCAGGAAAATGCAACATGAATATAATCATGCTAAATGTTCCAACATCATTTTTACATGCAAAGAAATGCTAGTAAAGTTTCTTATACGCAGGGAAACGGAATTGAAAACAATACTGAAATGGAGAGACTGATTGCATTAGAAATCAAAGCAAAATCAAGGGACTGAGCTCTCTAGTCTCTACAAGAGAACGTTAGCCAAGTTCCTTAAGAAGAATTCTCTTTCCCAGCCTTCTCTCTCGGGTTATAACTTGCAACAGAATTCGTATGTTCTTATGATTATTCCTCTCTCCTCCCCTATAACAACCCAAATGCAACTAACTGCCAGCTAAGCAGCTGCTCCATTCTCTTCTCTCTCACCTTTTTTTTTCTTCTTATGCCCATATACTCTCCAAGTAATGAGCTTGTTCCTCTTAAAGCCTACCAAAACACCCCCTTCTGTTCTGGCCTTTTACTTCCCCATAATGGGCCTAGTAAGCATCCTCAGAAACTTATTGGAGCATTCAACGCAATAACAGACATGCATCAGTAGAAGGTAGGGCATCCAAAGCATATAATGTCACAAATAGGAAGTCGATATATTTATATATCACACACAAAAGAAGAAAGAATGAATGACACAGAAAATTACCTACTACACCTATAAAACATAATCAAGGAACCAACAGATGAAGAGATAGCTATCCATGACCAAAATCCAACAACAGCGGTAATCTTTTTAAGGTTAGGAGCTGGTAAAAATTAATGGAAAAATTTAGTAATGGAAAGTAATATTCATATAAATACTCTAAAGTAATGCGAATGCATTGTATGAATGATATTGCTAATTGGAATGCAATTTTGAAAGTACCTGCAACAACTGAATTGATGAAGAGGAACGAGAGAAAGACTATAATACACAATAAAATGGGAGCATAACCAATATCTGTCACCAACCCACAATAAAGTTTGCCTCTCCAGTGCTTGCTATGAGCCCGTTGTTGATTAGACTGCAAAAATATAAATGAACACTCTAATCAGTTATAAAGACAATAAGAGTATAACTACATAAACAAAATGCAACAAGGGATTGTTCCCATACAATATCAAAAAGCAAAGAATGATTGTTCAAGTAAACAGTATCGTTATTCTTATTTTAATTTAGTGGCGTCTACCAGATAAAAGATACCCCTCTTTTTCTTCACCACACAGAAGAGTAAAGAAACTCAAAGTAACATCAGTTTTTTTAATCTATCTGTCAGTCAAGGTTAAAGGATACATAAAACAGTAGTAACAATGAAAAGTATGAAAAAACAGATCCATTGATATGATTGATGAGTATGTAGTGTACCAGGCATTAACATTACTTCTATTATATGATCTATAATTCACCACCACCTACTGCTAAATTATGTTTCTTATAAGGATACCTTCAAATATTTAGCAGGCATCCCTTTTTCACTTGCTAAATACCTGAAGACTAAGAAATAACTTCTTTCGCACTCAAGGACCGCTATTAGTATAATATATTGGGCCTTATCCATTAGATATTGGAACAAATAATACTCATTATAGGTAGCGCAAAGATGTTTCAATCATACTCAATTGGAAAGTAATTCAATATTAAACAAATCCATAAACAGCCAAAGCTTGTTATGGAAGATAACAATTATCCCATTCTTTGTACATTTAACTATTCAAATTCTCCGTAAAAATTCATGAAAATAAGCTTTCATTATTTATTTTTGTTATTTATAATCCCATTGATTTATTTTGATTGTTAGGGAAATTCATGGGAGGCTGTTAAACAGTGAGTAGAAAAATCAAGGCAAGGCACATTTTAGTAACTTCGCTCATTAGCCTTAGCTTCTGAGCCGGTTCGTTCATGACTTCATGGCACAGTATCAAAGTTTATCCAATCAACGTAGCCTAGAGTAGCCTTACTTTCCTCAGTTTCTACACTAAAAAAGTTAAAATTCAGCACAAGGTTAGGTAGGCTTGAACATTGTCCATGCTCCAAGCTAAAGGGCTATTGTGTACTGGACGTCTTAGACAAATAAACCAGTCATATGCCTTAACAGCTTATGCTTTGGGAAAATGGAAAGTAAGTCAACCTATTGCCTACTATACATAGCAAAAGTAAATTTGACAATGGTTATTGATTACGATAAAGTTTAGTCATGAATGTTCCTGAAAATTTACACAACCAATGGCCTTGTCAATACAATGGTACGTACAAGGAAAGGGGCGACATTTTGATGACCTTTATCATATGCAAGCTGTACAGGAGTGAATCCTGCATTGTCCTTCACCGTCAATTCTTCCTTTGTCCCAGCATGCACAAGCACAGCACATGCCTCTGAATGTCCCCTTAATGCTGCCCAATGCAATGGGGTAGCACCTAAACCAGTTTTATTGAATATTATCTCATCAAAAATCTAAAATGACAAATTCCCAAAATAAAAAAAATATATCTAAAATGACCAGCAGAACTATAAGTTAATAGCAAAAACAACTTGCCTTTGCAAAACAAAAAAAACATAAACGTCCCATTTCAAAAGTATTAATTAAAATATCTCAATCTGTTGTACCAATTAATAAGAACATTTAAACTTTTTATGGATTTATCATCAAATGTCTAGAATGTATAATCTCAACTTAGTGCCCCATACAAACTCCTCAGAAATTTGAAAAGTTGCTCCAGCATACAAACCCCTTGAACCA
>Ga0099826_10003817_pt1 | contig 10372 bp, 3 predicted proteins | sample Mtrugardesep15_FD_76830 | JGI IMG/M metagenome (GOLD analysis project Ga0099826, IMG submission 76830) | Root nodule microbial communities of legume samples collected from California, USA - M. trunc garden sep15 | ecosystem: Host-associated > Plants > Roots > Nodule | place: USA: California...
GGCCTTCATAAGTTTTGCCCTATTTAGTAGTAAGCTTATAGATGTTCATAGGCCTTAGTGTAAAATAGGCTTTTAAATAGGCTTTCAGGCTTCATCAGACCTTTAAAAAGGTCAGACCAGGCCTTGAAAATAAGTCTATGACGGGTAATAGGTCAGGCTCAGGCCTATAATTTTTGAAGTAGGCCAGGCTTAGGCCTTACAAAGCCCGGCTCGACCTAGCCCATTTCCACCCCTACTGGCAGGTGATTAGTTTAACTTTTATAGTTGTCAATGTCTCTTTCATGCTCTACGAGGTGAACATTTTGAAATGAAAAAATGATATTTGAACATCTATTTTGTGACAACTTTATCTTTTATACTCACATTATTTCTTTACTTTATCTCTCTATTGTTTTGGATTTTGTACAAATACCTACTTTTTCTTTATAAATTATGGTTGTTCTATAAGTTGTCAACCATATAGTTATTCAAATAACACTCCTCTTTAAAATATTCCCTCTATGGACTCTATTTTGTGTGTGATGGTTGAGAATTCTTAACATCCACTCTTCAAAACTTGTTTATTTCACTACTTAAGGTACCCTTGTAAGAATAATAAATAAAAAAATTAGCTTGGTTTTTTTATAAGACGGATAATGATTTTATTAACTTCCTCTCAAAAAAAATTTGATTTTATTAACTTGATCTTACAGTGAGTTTTTGTTTTATATTGTTTTTTTACTTTTGTAAACAAATAAATTATTGTACTTTTTTTTAAAAAAAAAAAATTATTGTGGTGTAAATTCTTTCTTTCCATTGTGTTGTTTTAACACTTTTTTGGGTTTGAAAGCAAGTTCTAGCGTTGCTAATTTTTAGAGATGATGATCGGAGTTGCATACCAATCAAACATTTTAAACAAATTTATATTTATGCTAGAAGTGGTAAGTACCAAATTGATGAACCGAAGATTCAAACCAATGTATTGGTTCAATTTCTTTCATGTTTGGATTTGATAGGGGTTTAGTTTAAATTGTATAGCTCTCAATGCCTCTCTTGTGCTTTAGTATTGGTCATGTGGGGGTGTCAAATTTGAACAAATGATTTTGTCAATTCCTATTTTGTGTTATGGGGGGTTGAACAAATTATCTTTATTTAAAAGTAGTAAGAACTAAATCAATGGTTCGAACATCCAAACAAAACTAATAAATTGGTTTGATTTTTTCATGTTTGGTTTAGAACCAACCCTTATATAATTTGGTTTCGGTGTTAGTTTTATGTATTTTAAAACAGATCACTTGAAATGTGAATCAAACCATTATAATATTAAATCAGACAAATTAAGCAAATATAATATTAAATCAGATAAATATAAACTAATCCAAGCTTGTTGCAGTTACAGCTTAGGCCAGTATTGCTACTTGGCATGCAACTTTTTGGACTTGAGAGAGATACAAGGAATGTGTTAAGGGGTGATAGTAGTTTTAGTTGTTAAGCAGTCACAATAGTCTTTTAATATATAATTTTTTTTAAATAGTTTATGATTATGCAGTTCGTTAGTCAAATTAGTCTTTGATGTTAAAGTGTTTCGTTAATATTGTTATATTAGTCATTCAATATACTTACTTATTGTCGTATCAGTGTCCTTATACGTACTTACTCATTGTTATTTTAATCCTTATATAAAAAGAGTTATTGTGAGCACCGAGAGATTGATTTTAGTGTCAAAGACTATTTTAATTAATAGAATACACAATCAAAGACTATTTTAAAATTTTGATACATTAAAGTATTATTATGACTAGTTGTAACACCATATAATAGACACCTAGAATATATTATACAATGTTAACATACCAAATCAGAGTAACTACGAAATAAAATATCTACACGGCGGAGCTACATGAAACATCAATCCCACCTCAAAAAAAAAAAGCAAAGTAGTGCTCCAAAAATACCCTTTTCCAAGTTGTTCCAAATATGCTACTCTTGAAGTTTCTTTCCTGCTAAAAATAAATTAAAAGTGGGTGAGAACTACCTTCTCAGTGGGTTCCTATCTAAAAAGTTTAAGCTTCCGTCAATCTAGTTTTCTATACAAGGAAAAAGGGCAAATTCACAAGTCTACCTAAAGACTACTTGTGTACATCATATTTATTCTTAACCATTTTCATACAGATACATTTAAATGTTTAGGGGTCATAACAAAAGAACAGTCAATAACAAATCAGTTACCTTAAGATTAATTGATAAGGCAAAGATATATTAACTTCTATAAACGGTGCTCCGTTTACCCTTCTTATATGTTCCATCGTATAAGAGATGGAGGAATGGCTCAACTAAGGCGATTGTAACATTTTCACTTAATTATAAACAATCATTTTAAATGATTATTTTAGCAATTGATTAATAAATTATAATCAATTACATCTCTTCGATCATAGAATATCAACATATGACAAACAAGTAGGAATTGCTCAACTTCACACAACTTTCAACTTTAGACTAAACACCATTGATTTATTTAGTGTTTATCACTTGAGACCTCTTAGGGAAGCATATAACTTAAAAACATACACAGAGGACATACCAGAATTTTCTGCAGAACTACCTCTACATTAAATCAATGAACGACTCATGAAGTGAAGTCATAAATTTCTGTAAAATTTACTAGAGATAGACATTCCTCATGTTAAGACAGTGCAGTTGGTCCCATATTAAAATTCGAAGCCAATAATTTATGAAAATTTGTGCACTGTAGTTGTGTGAGCAGAACTTTCAGAATTCATGTTTCTTTCTTCCCCTTTCTTTTGAAAATCTCTTTCAAATCTAAACATTTCAAAACTTCATACATCTAATCAATTTCAGGTTCAATTTAGTAATGATTTGTAAAAAGGAGGAATTAACTCATATCCATCAATGTTAAACCCAAAATCAATATACAAATTGAAATTTCTTTTATATGAACAAATCTTCTCATAAAATCTACTCCCACCTTCCAAATTCATAGGAGGTTTTCAAGGTAGTAAAGGGAATAACAAAATAATAATTCAATAATAAGAACACACTACAACAAACTATCAATTGAATAAATTCGTGAGTTGAAACTCTAAATCTATCAACCAACAATTGTTCATGGAAGAATCAAAAGAAAATTATAGTTCAAACAAAACTAATTTATGTATATGTAAAGGGAAATGAAAACTCACTTGGAATTTTGTGGTTCAAGGTGAAACTTGTATTTTGTTGATGATTGATGAAGTTGGTGAGAAAATTGATGTAATTGCAAAAAGTACAATGATCGTATTAGGGTTTAGTATTGTATTGGTCATGCCTTGAGAAAGCTATCAAAGGTCGTATTTATAGCTTTCTATAGGCTTTTTTTATGGTTACTTAGTCAATAAGCAATAAGGGTATTTACGTATTTAGGGTGGTTTCTGGAGACTTCTAGAAGCTATTAGAGACAACATCCTGTATAAGGCACCCCTTAGACCTTAGAATCTTTTTGGAGGGCGTTGAGGTCTTCTAAGAAGGTGTAAAAGTCCTTTTAAAAGTCTTTTAAGTCTTTAGAAATGGAGGAATGATATTTGTACAACCAAATTTTAGACAACTTGTATGACAACCATTTTTGTTCTCTTCTTATTGGATAAAAACAATAGAGAGAGAAATAAGAAGAGAGAGAATAAAAACGCATGTGAATATGAGAGAGAAGGTTATGGCAAAAGTTGTCAAAAAGTGGTTCTACAAATATCATTTCTCTTAGAAATATTATCATGGTTGAATTAAAAAATCCTTATTATACATGCAAAACTTATCTCCTACCCTTCTTCCCCTCCTCTCCCATTCTCACTCTTCATCTCTCTAATTTTTATTTTTATTTTCTTTTTCTTTGATGTTTTGTTTTTGTTTTCTTAGAATGAGTAATGGTTTGGGACTTTGGGGTATAGTGAGGTAGAGTGAAGTAGAGTTGAATAGTGAGGTGGCTCAAGGTGAGTGGTTTAAGATTAATTTGGTGTCTTACTAGTAGATTGACCATGTGGGATGACTCTATTGGTATTATGAACTAGTATTAGCCTACTACATGCATTCTTCCTAGTATTAGCCTACTACATGCATTCTTCTACTTCTATTTGTACTCTTAATTATTTTCTAATTAATCAAATCAACTTGATTTAGGACCAAATGATAAGAAATAACTTTATAAAATAATATTTAAACTATATACTTTAATTCTATAATAAATTAGTATAGGATATAACGAGGAATGTTACATTACTCATTACAAATTCAGAGACCACAACCACTAGTATCCCATCTGTTAATTAGTTATAACCTTGGGTCTATTTCCCCACTCATAAGTCATTAGTAGGATTTTTCGATCAATTCTCACGAGTAGGATTAATATCAAGTTCCATCTACAAAACGGAAGGCAGGGTTAATACAATATGAAAATATGTTGTGACTTGTAACATAGTCAGTAGATAATTGAATATCTTTTGTATAAAAAAACTTACGGTGAAAGGATGATGTTTCAGTTCAGGCAATAAAGATCTTAGAGTTTAAAGATCAAACCTTCGAGTATAATCGAGTCTCTCAAAAATTCATAGTGATAAACAGTTTAATATGGACGTACTATATATGAATGAAAGAACATCCATTTAGGACAAATTAACCTCTTCAATTATATTAATATAGAAATTAAAATCTTAATTTCGGCAAGGACATATGGAATCACATGAAAAAAGATCAATCATACGAGTATTGTATCTTTCTTTTTTTGACATTAATTAAACGAGTATATCTTTTGCTAGCAGTTATTAAATTAATTAGATTACCACTTTTTTTAGAGGTAATTGGATTACACTTAAAAAACAGTTCCAAAGTTTGTACATGCCTTTAATAAGGTCAGATAATTCTTGCTTTTAATCTTAACCAGGCATATCAAATAATCCAGAATTGGTCATTTGTTTATAAATATTGGTTTTGATTGAATTGTGCCATATGCTTTCTTGTATGCTCTTCTAAGGCCTCGTTTGGTTTGAGCTTATGAAAAATAGCTTATGTAAATAAATAAACTTTTATTTTAATTTATAAGCTCTCGCTAACGAAAAGTGTATCTTCATAAACTGTTTTTTCATAAACTACATTAAAAACTTATAAATAATATATAAAAACTTATTTATTTGCATAAGTTGTTTTATATAAACTATAAAATAAGCTAATCCAAACGAGCCCTAAGTCATTTTCAGTCGGCTGCTTACATCATATAAGTGTTTTTAAAAACTATGAATTCATTGTCCAAACTCATCAATACAATGAATGTATCTAACTTTCCATTCTTATGCTCGAATGCTAGTTGTGGTGGCTTTTATTTTTTATGACTAAAAAAAATGGTATTCATTTATTCAAGTCTTTTTATTATTAAATACAACATCAAATTCATGTCGTTAAAAATGCGAAGTATAAATCGGTGACATATTACAACACCAAAAAGTCTTTTTATTATTAAATACAACATCAAATTTATATCGTCAAATTCATGTCGCATCATTCAAATTGATAATATAAAACATTAAAATCAAAATAGTTATAAAAGTGGTAAAATTAAAATGGTTGGAGCACATATTACTCGAGATCTGCAACGTTGACCGTTAAATTATCATTGGTTGTAGAGCTGATCCAATAAGTTTATAGTAATCGAGTTGAAATAATACATATACATCATCAAACATATATCATTTTATTTTCAAAAGTATAAATTTAAATATCATAATTGCTCTTTGCGATTTTCATATTCTATAAATATTATATGATTTTATTATTTTCAATGACAACAAAAATGGCACTCTCTGTTGTACCAAAAAAAATGGCACACTCCTAAACAAATGTTTAACTATTTTATATAAACCTCAGACGGAACGGAATGCAACTTTTTCCTATTGATCCAGTTTACATTGACTCAATCAGTAGTTGGCCATTGATTTCATTTAGTTGACCGAGAATCAGAGTTGCACCATACATAAGAGGGAGGGAGGGAGGGAGACTATAAGCTACTTGAATTAATTTACCAAAAACTATAAGCTAGTAAAAATACAATACACGAAGCTAACTCCTCATGGTATATTTTCAAATTGGATGAGTAATCACTAATCTCTTAGCCATAATAATAAGTTTTTCGTTTCACCCTGAAGAACGCTAGCATTGCGTCCTTAGGTATTGTTTGGTTTGGGACGTTGAGTAAACCATTGTGATATTATCCTTTGTAAAAGGCAACTTGTTGGGTTGAAGATCGTACATATCGTATATAAACTATTTGTAGCATTAATTTTCAAATAAAAGTAATGTGAAACTTTAAGATATTTTTTTTTATGGTGTACAAACTTTGAGATATACTGAACTGAATTAGTGTCCTGTTGAGATTAATTCGAAATTACTTATTTACTTAATGAGATTAATTCTCTACACATGTCTTAGTAAGAATTTGACATTGTAATGTTAATAAACAATCAAATTTGCTACAAAGAGCTGTAGAAACTGTCGTTAGTCCTACTAATTTAATAAACAATCATCTTTTCCGCCATAAAAAATACATATTGAGATTGATTTAGTAGAAGAATATCAGGAATATTCTTTAGTAAAAAATCATTAATTTGTAACATGTTAGTTTCCACGTTTTGATTGACAATCTCACATTTTAATGTAAATATGATAGTGAGATTGAGAAGCTAGAAAGTGAAGAGTTCAAAGTTAAGATCTCTTCATTTAGTTTTTCTATTACTAATTTTTTTTTAAATGTTTTGAAACGCATAAAAAAATTTGACTCGTTTAATTTCACTCTTTTGTATTTATATTTTTAAAACTATAATAATGAAAAAAAAATAAAGATAATAAAAAATTAAGATCATCTTATCCCAATAGTTCGTTGGACGTGCATTTTTGACAACGTGATTTGCAATTTTTCCAAACCGACGTCATCGTCTAAAATAAAAGTAAAATAAGTATATTAGGAAGATGACAAATTCTCCCAGCTGTGATTGATAATTTAAGAATGGGTTATGCTAACCAGTGGCCTTAGGGCACTAGTTAAGAATTCAAAAAAGAAAACATTTGTTAAATTCCATATAAAAAAGTTACTTTTATGTATTTCAAAAAATCAAATACGCAATTTTTAAGATAAAATTTTTACTTTTAGTTTTTAATTAAATACCTTTGAGGGCATTTGTTAGCATTTCCCTCTAAGAATGGGTAAAACATTAACGATGCCTAACAATAACTCAGTCAACATTTTTTTTCTTTGAGATCAGGACTCGATCAACGTTCATTTGGCAAAATAAAGGGTGTCTAAAATTTATTTTCCAACACCAATATATTATTGAAAATTGCTTTTTTGACATAGAATAATTCATATTGACACAATTGTGAAACGTTAACGCATTATCGGTTTTGTGTAATGTTACCGAATAATTGATAAACTATGAGATGTTGATGTTTGTAATTGCTGGATGTTGTTGTTTCGGTTTAATTTCCTCCGGAATTGCCGCTTGAAATTATAGGTAAAACATGACAAATTTCCTGGAAAAAAAAAAAAAACCAGTGCAGACTACACTAGTTCTGTTAACTGGTGTGAACGGTAGTTAACAACCGTTGAGTCCCAGCGACAATTAACTGCCAGCAGATCATCCAGCGGTAGTTAACTACCGTCAGAGATATTAACATCATTTACTTGTGTCAATAGAAATTATTTTATATAAAAAAGCAATTTTCTATATTATTACTGCGTCGTTATAAGAGGACCAGTTCACAATAGAACCTGTCTAAGAAGATTCCCTATTCTTATTTATCAATCGGTCTCAGTGTCCCCCATAAGAGGATATAGTATACATCAATTTCAAAGAAGAAAAAGAAAATCTTTTGAAATTAATTAATTATAGTGACCCAAGTGTCCCAGACTTAACTTGCTGTTCCTGTCTCTATTAAACGTATATGGAAGCTTCGGTGTGGGTCATGTAGTGGGTGACTTTACAAGTGGTGCATGAATCATTGCTATACATGTGACATTGCATGTGTCATTTTTATGTCTCTGACAATGAACCATTGAACCTAAACCTTTGTTGTGAAATTTTTAATATGGAACACATATTCAAATTCAAAAATCCTCTTCGAGTCTTAAATTTGTGCAACATGAACCTCCACGATTCACAATATAAACCATGGATGAGTCAAGGGCACATGCCTAATTCATTTATTCTCTTGGTTTCTTCTATCATGTAGTATTATCTATTTTTTATTTTTTAAAAATTGAGTAATCAACACATTAAAAATTAAAATATTCAACTTTTTTTATAGAATAATCATTAAAGAGTGTTGTAGGGGCACTCGTTACCAAGACAAAAAAAAACAAAAAACATTGATAAAACATTTAAAAACAATGAAAATAGGAATAAAAACAAAAACTAAACAAATTGTCAAATAAGCATTTGATATTTAAATTTAAAAAAATGAGCACTTGACATACAAATAGATTATCTTTTCTATTTTGAAAGGAGATGATTATCTTCTTCCTTTTGTGGTTAAACCATATTATCTTTTTTATACAGAAAATTACTTTCATATGTTCTGTTCTATTATTACATTCCAACTTGTTTACTAAGCAATACGTTACTTCTCAACCTTTACAAAGCATTATTAACTTAAACTACTTGCACCCGTAGAGAAAACCCTTGTAATAATATATTAGTGTCAAATTGCAAAGTATTTTTTATTTTGTTTGAAAGAGTGTCAAATTGCAAAGTTATGACTCACAATTCACAATATAAAGTTATATTAGATGTACAACAAGCTTCTTTCGTATGCTGAAGATGACTTGATAAGAATGGAACTTCTTCCAATTATGTTATACACTCAACATTTACTAACAAGTCTTCTCCACCAATGATAATGGGGTAATGTTGTTAAACAACTTCATTAACGGGATAATTTTGATTATGACTTAATGATAATGGGATAATTTAGCTAAAAAACTTGTGAAATCAAATCAAAGTATACATGAATATCTAAAGAAATGCTTTTGGAAAGAAACTGCAAATTTTATTTCATCATTGTGGTAATATACCATACAAACACAAAGGGCAGATATCAGCATCAGTACACAATATAGAAGTTACAGTGACAAGTTCATAAAAAATGAAGCCTTAAAAAACTAGGGCCTGGTATAAAAAAACAACCTTTCCCAATGGAAAAAGATTGTCATGGCAGACATGTATAACTTGCCGCCACGGCCAAGGCCCCCGAAAACAAGGCTTCATAACTCTGAACCAGACAACTGCAACAACCCTAACAAGAGCACAAATACCGATACCTCCCTTTGAGTCAAAACACCAATGGACACCGTGGTACAGATAACTGTAAAAACATAGACAGAGGGAACTAAGAAATTGTGGCAAAACCGATACAACGCCGAGCTAAAAACATCAGGTGCCAACCCAAAGTAACAAAGATTCCTAACTCCAGAACCCGGTAGTTGTGTTCTCGGAGATATGCAGCCATTTAAAAAACGGCAACCAAATAAATGGTGCCAGGAACAGAATTCCAATCAAAGGAATCTGCAAAAAATAGGGTTAAATGACTGCATACTCTGGAAAAAGGGACCCGAGTCGCTGGATGATGATCAAGACCCAAAGTTAATGGACCAAAAAACTACTATGCCGTGTAACTAGACTTCTGCATGTTCTGTATCGAGCCTAAATTGCCGTGTGAGATTAAATCTTGCAGTTCAGGAAAGGATGTCACACCTCCAAAGATGTTCAACAAGCATCTCAACCGCGCTGCTGCTGATTGAATTGCAATGCTGGATATTTAGTCCCAAAAGGGTGTGACCCAATTTTCTCAAAGCGGGCAAGCTCCTGTCTGTAACCAAAGTGCAACCTGACAGAGAAAGAATCTGTAGATTTATCTGTTTCGCGTGTGCCAGGGCTGCTATCCCAGAATCAGAGATCGCGCACATGGAAACATCAAGATCACAAAGCAATTGGCAATGTTCAGCGATTGCTGCCAAGCTAGCATTGCTGATGTTTTTACAACCTTCGAGGTTCAGAATCTCAAGAGTCCAACCATGCAGATTGACCAAGGATGAAACTACTTTGTCGGTGAGACTGATGCAACCACTGAGATTAACTTTAACAAGACCAGCCTCGGAGCTCTCAAGCAGTGGAAGCAACCCAGCATCTGTCACTCCCTTAAGTCCAGTCAATTCAACTTGTTGAAGCTGAGGGCACAACTTTCCGAGTACAGAAAGGGTAGCGTTGCCAAATCCAGGGCAGTTACAGATCGATAATGAACGAAGTGATTCACAAGGAGATACAGGTGACAATTCCAAGTCCAGATCCTTGATCCCAAAGCA
>Ga0099826_10003818_pt1 | contig 10371 bp, 6 predicted proteins | sample Mtrugardesep15_FD_76830 | JGI IMG/M metagenome (GOLD analysis project Ga0099826, IMG submission 76830) | Root nodule microbial communities of legume samples collected from California, USA - M. trunc garden sep15 | ecosystem: Host-associated > Plants > Roots > Nodule | place: USA: California...
AAAGTTTTTTTTGAAGAAAAAAAAGCTTTTGAAGTATACAATTCGAGCAGACGAGTTGAACCTAACGAGCCGAACCGAGTTGTTCGTGAACTTTAAACGAGCCGAACTCGAGCTAAAAAAAAGATTCGTTTCAAAATCGAGTCGAGTTTCGAGCCGAACCAATTCTTATCGAGTGGAGTCGAGCTCAGGCAGGTTCGACTCGACTCGACTCATTTCCAGCCCTAATGGTATCAAGTCTTAAATGGTGAAAACCCCACCAATATAGATGCTCTCAAGTTTCAAGATTTTTTTCCATTTATTTTATTGATCTTATTTATAGAATTTCAACTCTTCAGTTGATTCCATCATAAAACCTTTATTGTGAGAAATAAATTTAAGTTTCGCAAAAGTTTAAATTTGTACATAACAAAAAACAAAATTTGTTTTAAAATACTCTGTTTCAAAAGAAAAACAATTTTTTTTTAGCTTAATTGAAAAGGAGTAATTCTAATTAAAAAAAAAAGGAGTAAGTATAAGTAAGGGGATAATAGTGTTATACTTCTCATTCATGACTCGAATCCCCAATCTTAAGTGTAGGTGGCGTTTTACGAACTAAGTTATGTTTCATTCATTGAACAAAAAATATATTAAAAAAACATATCATGAATAGATTGAAGGAACAAATGTTAACAAAATTTAAGGATAAATATGTTTTTGAATCTTGTAAATCTTTTAACTTTTCGTTTTTGTTCTTACAAAATTTTACTTCGACTTTTAGCTTTAAAAATATTTCAATCATCACTTTTGACCTTGTTTTTAAATCATCTTATATGTACTCGTCAAATTTTTGAATTAAATTTTGCAAGAATATTTACATTATAAGAACCTTTCCAATTTTTTTTAATGAATGTGAATTAAATATAAATTTTTAAGCAGCAAAAATATAAAATTCATATTTTTTCAAAAAAAAATAAAAATTGAAAGAAATTCTTTTTTTTTTTTTACCAAAGAAAACTTATAGCATTTCATTACATGAAAGACATACTTACAAAGTAAACATGAGTACGAATAAAAAAAACAAATTTTTTAACCACACACTTAATTTGGTTTTAAAATATAGACAAAAAATCATTGAAAATTTTAAAAGGTTTAAAAATTGAAGAAAAAAATATACGAGGATCAAAATAAAAAGTTGAAATATTTAAAAAAAAAAAGATTTAATCCAAAAATTTATGTCTCAATTTCATTTTCATGACATTCGATGATTATTATGTTAAGAACGTTAAACACAGACCAAAACAGCAACAATTTAATGGTTGCTGACCTTCCATAATAACAAGCACAATCCTCTTCATTGTGCAGGTTTGAATCAGAATCAGAATCAGAAAATTTTTAGATGGCCTGTGAGGAAGTTGCACATTCAAGACCTCTCTTTCTCACGATCTACACTGTTGTCATCGTTGGCGTCGTTGTTTCTTCCTTATACGTCTTCTCCGCTATACACTATTCTTCTACAACCTCTTCAGCTTGGTCCTCTTTTCCACCTCTTTCAAGTAACCCTTTTATCTATGCCTCTTTTTATTCTATCTTACTTGCATTAGAATTAAATGGGTTCAATCAAAATTGTTTCTTTTTTTGTTAGTCGTTGGTTTTGTCATAAATGGGGAATACCCTTTTTGGAATTTGATGCATTGTTGTTAGGATAAGATTAGTTAGTTGGTTATGATGTTGAAACTTGAAAATTGTTTTGGCATTGGTTTTTAATGTATGGTCTATGAAGCACTGACACAACACCGACATTGTCACACATTCATCATTTGAACGTACACACATGTGTCGGTGTCAGACATGACACATTTCCGACACAGGACACGTCTTCGATCAACAGTGCTACAGAGTGTATGGTTAATCCCTTAGCTCAAACTAGTTGAGCTACTCAACCCTTTGTTTTTAATGTATGGTTAATGAGTAGAGATCTTCTATGTTTTTTTTGAGAGATGGAGAGTTTTGTTGATAAGTTTAATTAGTATGCATTTTCATTATAAAAATGTTTATTTTGATGGAGATATATTTTACACCGACATTCAATTAGAACTCACAAGTCACAATATTGCCATGTAATTCCAACTGACATCCAATGAGAATTTACGATATTTCCATTTAAGTCCACTTTGTAACTGTAATTTAGAAATAACTGCAAAATGATGGATTCTCATTGAATGTCAGTGTGACATTGGTTTACACTGACACTGCATGTCCCCTTTTCTCAAAAGAGTTATGATAAATGATGAGATGTGATTGGATGCATCTGTAAAAAAATTACAGTGACTGTGCATACCAGTTAAATATTTTATTAATGATGTGTTAGTTTAGAAATGTGTGCTAATATGTGCATTTATGCACCAAAACTATACTGTCGTAACAGAGCTTTCCATTACGACCTGTCAATCATTGTATTTCCCCTGCTTTAGTAGTGTAGTTGCATCTTTCAACTAGTCTTCGGTTGTTGCTGATTTGTGTATGGCTCTTTTCAATTCATCTAACATTGGTTTTTCCTTCCTTTATTTCATCATTTCTTTCGTGGATGTGTGGATTCAAACCTTGACTGAGCATGCTTTTCAGATGAGAATTCTCGGCTTTCAGATCGAACACTTAACGCTTCTCAGTCAGAAACGACGCATGTTGTGCCCTCTGCTTTCCCTGAGCTCCAAAATGTGTCGAGAAAGCCTGTTATGAATGTCCCTCCTCGCAATAAAAAGATGCCGCCCTTGAAAGAGTTTAGACTGACCAAAGAATTGGTTCAACAAAGGGTGAAAGATAACATTATAATAGTTACATTTGGTAACTATGCATTCATGGATTTTATTCTAACTTGGGTTAAACAATTGAATAATCTCGGAGTTTCAAATTATCTTGTTGGTGAGCATTGCTGTTTTAAACATTCTATCATTGTATTTTGTTTTGCAACCACGCTTGCTAGAAATGCATATATGGTATTTTGTATAGTTGATTAGACTAGGGCCTGTTTCGATTGGCTTATTTGAGCTTATCTGCTGGCATAATCACTTGTGAGATTGCTTGGAAGAGTTTATAAAAACACTTTATGACATGTCTATTAGTTGTTTTCAACTTACTTCCTTAAAACTCTCTAGGACAGCTTATGAAAACAGATTATAGCTTATATGACTTATTTTATCTTTTGATATAAAAATAGCTTATACGTAAGCACATATATGATAAGTATTTATGCTAAAACGGGTAACCGTTTTTTTTAATTAGTTGTTTATCCAAACAGTAGTGAATTTGAATTCTACCTTTTAGGTGCAATGGACACGAAATTATTGGAGGCACTTTATTGGAAAGGGGTACCGGTTTTTGACATGAACAGCCATATGAGCACTATGGATGTTGGCTGGGGTTCTCCAACATTTCATAAGATGGGGAGGGAAAAAGTTATTTTGATAAACTCCATACTTCCTTTTGGTGTCGAACTGTTGATGTGTGATACTGACATGGTTTGGTTGAAGGTACTTTTCTCCATTCCTTAATATATGTTTGATTATAAATGTGATCACATTTCATATGCTTCTTAGTTTTGTTATGAATGATCCAAATTCAAAACGTAAAATGTGGATTGACTAAGATGTGTTTGTTCCTCTAAGATATATTATATTCCTAAATATTCCATTATTTGATTATGGAGCAGAACCCACTTCCATATCTTGCTCGTTATCCCGGAGCAGATGTTTTAACATCCAGTGATCAAGTTATACCAACAGTTGTTGATGATAGTCTGGAAGTTTGGAAAGAAGGTCAATATTATATATAAGCAGATTTAACATCCGGGGATCAAATCAATACTCTTATTCATATATTGTTTCTTTTAATCCCTCATTTTAACGCACTTGTTTGAGCTTTAAGAGATTGTATACTATATTGATGATTGGTACTGTCTCATTGAATAGTTGGTGCGGCCTACAATATAGGAATTTTTCATTGGAGACCTACAGAGTCGGCGATAAAATTGGCAAAGGAATGGATGGAACTGCTTGTGGCAGATGATAAGATATGGGATCAGAATGGGTTTAATGATATTGTCCACAGAGAGATGGGACCCTCGGTTGACGAGGACAGTGGACTTGTTTATGCTTATGATGGAAATCTAAAGCTGGGAATTTTGCCTTCAAGTATCTTTTGCAGTGGTCATACGTATTTTGTCCAGGTAGGACCTAGTTAACAGTTTTAAATACTTTTTCTGATTTTACATGTTATCTTCCTTTTGATTTCTCTTATACAATTAAGTGTCTCTGAAGGAATCTAATAGGGACTTGGGTATTATGGTGTGCCTAATTCCTACATCGACTGGTATGTTACGTTTAGTTGAGTATTTAAGGGGTTTGGTTCTTCCCTCTTGATAGCTAGCTATAAAGGGAGCATTTCTCAAGCAGTGTTGTTAAATAGCTGCTATAGCGATGTTATACTGCTATAACGCAGACAAACTGCTATTGTTATGCGATATACTATTTATTAAAAAATGTTGTCAAGGAGCAGCTATAGTGACGCTATAGCACTATTACATAGCAGAATTTTAACAATCACTATTTTCCGCTATCCGCGATTGACAACATTGTTCTCAAGTGCTTGAATACTTATCAAAGCCTGGTTGTTGGTGGCTTAGAAAGGACTACCTACGGAGGAGCTAACCGGAAAGACCTAGTAAACCTTCATTTACTGCCGTTGCTGAGACTTCAACTCAAGAGAGGTGTTGTGATAGGGACTTGGGTATCATGGGGTGTCCAAGTCTCACATTAGGTAGTATGTGATGCTCAGTAGAGTATTTTAGTAGACTTCAACATTTTAGTAATACGTGGTGCTTGAATGCTTAATAACTAGCTTTTAAGATAGGGTTCTCCAAGTGCTTGAATACTTATCAAAGTCTTGATTGGAGGTTATGTTGTAGAGAAACAAACTGCGTTCATGTTTTTCCTAAGAATGTCCTTTCATATTATGATTTTAGGGTATGTATCAGCAACTCAGGTTGGAGCCATATGCAGTGCACACAACATTTCAATATGCAGGCACAGAAGGAAAGCGCCACCGACTACGAGAAGCCATGCTTTTCCATGACCCACCTGAATATTATAATCCTCCTGGTAATATTATTTTTCTTCCTCGATTTCAGTGAAGCACCACTTCGTTTTACTTTTTGATGCATATGTGTGAATACACCGGTTCTATTATTTGTCTAAAATTGTTACTACCTCTGTCCCTCTATGTAAGACCCCCTTGATAAAATGCACAAGAATTAGGAAAAGTTGTTTTTGTATTAAATTTGTTAATAATCTACGTTCTCTTTCCAAAACTATCCTTCAATTATTAAGAGAGAGAGAGACATGGCTGATCTTTTAATTCTCTTCATTTAATTAGGGGTATTTTTGTGAAAATTTAATTAATGCACCTTGAAATTTGATGAGTTTTATAAAAAGGGACAATAAAATTTGCAATAGGGTCATACGTATAGGGATGGAGATAATAGTTTTTTACTTTTATATCATTCATTGAGAAATTTCTATTGCATACTCCATTCAGTTTCCTGCTATACTGTGATGCTGAGAACTAAAAGTTTACAGTGCCTATACATTACTTGTAGTATCTGCTTATGGTTTATGCATTGACTCCTTTTCATGAAAATAAATGTTTAAATTTTGATACCATTGGAACTAAATGTTTTAATTTTTTCCAGGGGGTTTCTTGTCATTTAGGCCATCTATTCCAAAAAGCTTGTTGCTAGGCGGGAAGCATACCATTGGATCACATTTTACCCTTATTAATTACCAAGTATGCATGTATCAACTTGATCCTTTTCACTTCTGTATTTTTGAATGGAAATTATGTATGACATTGTATTACATCTCATAATTTATGATGAAAATGAATTTGTCCAGATGAAACAAATTAGGACTGCACTTGCAATTGCTTCCCTTCTGAACAGAACCCTGGTGAGGACTATTTTCTAGGATCTTAAATTCTTATAATTTTAGTTTTGGGTAGCTAATGTCTCATCATCAACACTTAGTCATGACTCATAATTAGTACAAGTTACAATTAATTGATGATTTAAGTTTTCTTTTTCTCTAATGCATTTTCAATTAATAAATTATTATTATTATCTCAAACAGAGTTCTTTATGTATATATTTAGGTCATGCCTCCACTATGGTGCAGGATTGATAGGCTATGGTTTCCCCATCCAGGTGTTTTGGAGGGGTCTATGACTAGACAGCCTTTTCTCTGTCCTTTGGATCATGTATTTGAGGTATTTCTCTTCTAGTTTGATTATGTGGTTCCTTATCGTTATTCGCTTATGTTTCAGGTCATTGGATTGCTTAATAAAGGATTATTATGCTGGTGATGGTAGCACTTGTGTTTACTGTGATAACTGAAAAATGTTGAGCTTCTAAAAAATAGCTATAGTATGTCTATAAGCCGTTTTCAGTTTATTTGAATAAGCTCTCAGGACAGCTTATGAGGCTCCACTCGTCAATTTCTATCCACCCGCAAATTATATTTTTATGGGGAAAACAAATATAGAGAATGCAAATAGCTTTTCAAAGTACATACGTAAATGTGAATAACTTATTGAATTGAAGCACTTATGAAATAAATGTGAACCTATTGAGTAAGCACTAAATTAAACTATTTACCCAAACACCCCCGTGGCCAGTCAGTTACTGTCATGCAATACTAAATCTAAATGAATGACCTTAGATGAGAGTAGTTGTGGTTGAAGCCATCCACTCTATAGACTTGATCCATGCCCTTATATTTGGAGTTGAATAAGAAATATGAGCCTGGGTCAACTTGGAAGAGATTTCGTTTACACGCGATATTTCTTTCACATAACATAATTATTAGTTTTAGTATAACTTTTACACGCTGCCTTATTATGCTGCTATAAAATGTACTCTATTGCAGGTGAATGCCATGTTAAATGAACTTCCAGAGGAAGAGTTTGGCCCTTATATCGATTTCAGAGAGTACTCCATACTTGATAATCCATCACTTCCCTCAGAGGTTAATAAATGTCAATCCAATCAAAATTTAAAACAATGAATTTTTCTTTCTTGTTATATATCTCTGCTGAAGTTATGCCTGGGTTCTTGAGTTCAGGTGAAAAGGTCGTGGCTTGATGTTCACCTCTGTAAAGAAGGAACCCAAGATTGTAATGCATCAAATAATGTAACTGTTGGGGGAGTACTTAAATTTCCAAAGCATAGCAATGAGGAAACGGTATTTTAAATTTTGATCCATTTAACTGTTGGGGGAGTACCATAAATTTCCAAAGCATATTCTAACATGTGGTTGTTTCTACTTAAATTTTCAGTTCATGAAAGTATTTTCGTCGTTCAATGATGTAAAAGTAATCCAGTTTTCTTCAATGCAAGACGCACTTACAGGTTTCAAAGACAAGGCAAGGCCAATTTTATCGTTTTGTTTAAGTTTTGCTTTCTGTGTTTGCATCAAAAGTTTGAAGTAAACATATTCATTTACCATGTGCTGATGCCATGCATTTATTTATTTTAATCAGGAAAGGGAAGATAAATTCAGAAAACGAGTTAAACACTACACTGGTATATGGTGCTGTGTGACCGATCACACTCCTGGTCACATATATTATGATATATACTGGGATGAGAAACCTGGATGGAAGCCAATCCCTCCTCAAACTTCTGCAGATGATCACCCACCTTGGTGAGGTCAATTTCAGAATTATATGTTCATCATCGAAACACTATAGGGGATACAGACATGAACAGAAGATATTGAAAGGTGGTTCATTTTCCAACTCGTTGTGAAGACCAAGATCGTATACTTGCGGAATTATGTAGCACCGACACTTCTTATTGAAGTCGTGTCCGATGTCCGTATCTGTGTCGGTGCTTCATATACAGCCTTTATATCCATGTTGAGGATGTTAGTACTTATTTGAGGGATCAGATAGTGTGAAGAGATTGATTTGTATAAAAAGCTTTCGACATTGCAAATTAGAGAATTGGAAGCCAACAATATATCAGATGAGACTGCAGTTTTTGGATGTTGTCTTAGTTTTTTTACTTTAATAAGCTAGAAGTTTATTCAAGAGAATGATATTGAATTGCTTGTAATTAAAATAACAGGAGGAATCCAAATGTATCACTCTTTTATTGTGTTGGAAGTTGAGCTCCAAAAAAAGTCTTCATTCAAATTTTATTTTTTGATGTTAATCATTCAAAAATATTTGACTAAAGTAAAAATGAATCTCACTCAATTACCATGTTTTTCTAAGAGTTCCTCGAGTATGATGCAACACTAACACTTTAGATTGAAGGTATGATCAATGTCTGACACATGTAACTATATTCAATCACTTTTTTTTCTTCAAATTTTTTAGTGTTAGTTTATGTTTTGTGTAAGTGTCGTGTTTAGTGTCTGGGTATGTGTTAGTGTTGTATTGGTCGAGTAACTTGACTGTAGAAAACAATCATTCAAACCATATCTCATTGTTCAATGTTGCTTAGAAATATGGTTACTTAATTTTTTTTTATCCATAATAGCTTACATATCAAGACATTAGAACCAACGTTAATTGAACTTTTGTCATGTTATGACAGACCAAGAAAACATCATCATCGTATTCTCATAACCATGTTCTTGTGTGCAAGACATGAACTTTCATAGCTACAACAAGAAATAACTGAAAATGAGAACATGGGTAGTTTCCCAATTGCAGCTAAACCACATAATAAGATTGACCTTTCAAAATCCAGTCTTGCTTCGATTTCGACCTAGAAGGTCATCATCATTCCATTCATTTTCTTCACAAGAAAACTATCTAAATGGGAACTTCAGCATTTTTCGTAGACAAAAGGTTCATTTTTTTCCATGTGATTCTTCCCTGTTGTCGCGTAGTTGTCGTTGTGTTTGTATCGCCGTTAATCTGTTTGATAAAATGCCACAAAGGGATTTTCATGCAAGAGAGGTTCATTTTGATCTTGTTGTTGATTGCATTCAAATGTCCCTAAAAAAACCTAACAGTGTGACTGCCCCTATTGTTCATTGTGCTGCTTTGAAGATAGGTGCTCTAGCTTACCTTCCAACTTCAACATCTCTATTCACACTTTATTCCAAAGCTGGAGACTTTACTTCATCTAGGGTTTTATTTGAAGATATTCACAACAGAGATGTGATTGCTTGGAATGCTATTATTTCGGCATCGCTTGAAAACAAATGCTATAGGACAGCAGTGGAGTTCTTTGAGAAAATGATCAAGGACCAAACTAGGTTTGATTCCACCACTCTATTGCTTATGTTATCAACATTGTCACACATGAAAAACTTTGATCAAGGAAGGGTAATTCATTGTGTGAGTATAAAAAATGGGATGCTTGTGGATATTAGTTTATGTAATGCTCTTATTAACATGTATGCTAAGTGTGGTGACCTAAACTCTTCTGATTCTGAGTGTCTATTTGAAGAAATGGAATATAAAGATGTTGTTTCATGGAACTCGATAATGAGAGGATGTCTTTACAACGGTGATCCGGAGAAATCGTTGTGTTACTTCAGATGGATGAATTTTTTGGAAGAAAGGGCAGATCATGTCAGTCTTTCTTGTGCAATTTCAGCGTGTTCGAGTTTAGGAGAATTGGCTTTTGGAGAATGCATTCATGGTCAAGGAATCAAGCTAGGATACAAGGATAGCTCTCTTGTTTCAGTTGCGAACTCTCTCATTTCGTTATATTCACAATGTGAAGCTGTCGAGGTAGCCGAGACTGTATTCAGAGAAATGGCATACAAAGATATTGTTTCTTGGAATGCAATGATGGAAGGATATGCTTCAAACGAAGATATTCATGAAGCATTTGATCTTATGGCTGAAATGCAAACTACGGGATCTTTCCAACCTGATATAGTAACATTAACTACCATACTCCCTCTCTGTGCAGAACTAATGCTTTACAGAGAAGGAAGAACTATCCATGGATATGCAATTAGAAGACAGATGGTACCTGATCATCTTCCTTTGAGGAATGGCCTTATAGACATGTACTCGAAGTGCAACATTGTCGAGAAAGCCGAGCTCTTGTTCCATTCTACTGCACAAAGAGACTTGGTGTCTTGGAATGCAATGATATCTGGTTATTCTCAGAACAAGTATTATGAAAAGGCTCAAAATTTATTCAAAGAACTTCTATGTTGCGGTCAAAATTGCAGCTCATCAACTGTTTTTGCCATTCTATCTTCCTGCAACTCTCCAAATAGTCTCAACTTTGGAAAATCGGTTCACAGCTGGCAATTAAAGTCCGGTTTTCTGAACCACACTCTCTTGGTAAATTCTCTCATGCAAATGTAT
>Ga0099826_10003819_pt1 | contig 10371 bp, 5 predicted proteins | sample Mtrugardesep15_FD_76830 | JGI IMG/M metagenome (GOLD analysis project Ga0099826, IMG submission 76830) | Root nodule microbial communities of legume samples collected from California, USA - M. trunc garden sep15 | ecosystem: Host-associated > Plants > Roots > Nodule | place: USA: California...
ATTAATTTTATTTTTTAATTTTTTATGGATACACGTGGCATAAAAAAAACTGATTTTTTTTTTAAAAAAAATGAATTAAATTCTAGAAAATTTAATAAAAATGAAAAAAATAACGAAAAAATTTAAAAAATTTAAAAAATTCAGGAAAAATTAATAAAAATGATTAAACTTTTTTGGAAAACTTAATAAAAATGATTAAAAATGAAAAAAATCTGGAAAAACTAATAAAAATGAAAAAAAAATTCAAATATATCGAAATTTTAGAAAAAATTACAAAAATTCAAATGATTGAATATCTCTTCAATTTCGATCAGTTGGGTGGTTAATGCTATGGGACCCTTAATGTCGTGTTCTAAATAGGTAATACAACACTATAATCAATTTTATTTTGTTTGCATTTATAATTCAAAACATAACTCATGTTTCATAAAAGTTCTTTACATTGTGGAAGTTGAAAGATGAAACAATTAAATATAAGAGTAATATAAGACTGTTAAAACATCAAAATAAAAGTTCTTTACATTGTGGAAGTTGAAAGGTGAAACAGTTAAATATAAGAGTAATATAAGATTGTTAAAACATCAAATTCACATACAATTATATAAAAACTTAGCCTATAATATATTGTATTATATTATTGTCCGAAAATAATTGTACCATATGTATCATATAATCAAATAACCACACCTTTTCAACTATACTTTTAAATATATTATTATTATTATTATTTGATTTTTTTTTTAAAATTTCCAGATTTGTTTAAATTTTTCCAGAATTTTTTTAATTTTTATTAGTTTTTCCATATTTTTATTAATTTTTCTAGATTTTTTTTTCCACGTGTAGCCATAAAAAAATTAAAAAATAAAATTAATTATACAATCAGCGCACCACGTCATCAGCAAAAAGGTGACTCAGCGTGCCACGTCAGTGAAAATGTACAGTCAGTTGGCCTAGGGGGAAAACCAAAAGTCACCTATATTACAGGGGGTAAATGTCTATTAACCTTTTTTTATTTTAATCTTAAATAAGGAGCATTTTGACAAAACCCTTCACCCTTTTCTTCCATCCTCTCAGGGACAAAGCCCCCCTATATTATAGATCATAATATATATATTTTTTGGTAGATAGACGAGATGACAAAGCCATCATAAACTCACACATACAGAGTGGAGGTACTGGGGTTCGAACCCCGATCATGATGTCTGACCTAACAATTTTGGCATTTTTGCCAGTTGAGCTAGGACTTATGAGACTAGATCATAATTTATTCTTTTGATAAATGATGAATGAGATATGCATTAATCACAGCGGTCCCCACAATACATGTTTTAAAATCCCAACTATATCGACACTCCCAAAGCATCGTGTGTGTCAAATGCATCACGTCCTATATATTATTAATAAAAAAGAATAACAAAAAAAATTTTGGGTGGGTCGAACAAAACCCAACAAAGTTAAGTAAAATGATAATATACATATCAAACTTTATATAAGCTTCATTATTTGGTTTGATAATCAAATTGATTTACTACCTCTAAAATATTTCAAAGAGTTTTGTTAACATGAAAACCTTTTATCATTTGTCAATATAATAAGATATGTTACTTATCAAAAATCACAACAAGACTAAATTTAATGTCCTAAACATGAAACTTTCATGATGAAAGTCATATTATATTTTGAAATTTAAATACAAATTTAGGTTAGCTTCAGTCTAAAACACCAAAAAAACATCCTCAAAATAAAAAAAATTTAAAAAAAAACAAATTTCGTATATGGGAAGGAGTAGATATTTTGCGTTTTATGTGCTGCTTCTGCGATTTACGTTTTACTTTTAAGTTTTGTGGTTTCGCTAATGAAATGTTGGGGTGAAAATAAAACCGTTGGGTTGGGGTTTAAAAATTAAATGTTGTTGGGTTGTATAAAAAGGTGAAACGGATGATGGACTGAAGTCTGGTAAATATTTGGGTCATTCTTCGTACCTAGTTGTAGATACCCCCTTAAGAACAAGTATTGCTATATACTCCCGCCAACTTTAAAAAAAATTGGGCCCCCTACGAAAATGGACCCTAGTCTGCTGCACCCTGGGCTATGCTTTGGGCTGGCCCTGATGATAGTACAGTTTGGATTATATAATCTGAAGTGTGTTTGTGAGTTTCATATTATATAATCCAAAAGAGGCAAAATTATAAATGGTGAGAGCACATGAGAAGGTTGGAGGGTTATAAATGAAGTTGTCGAAAAAAATCTTAGATGGGCCACATTTTTGTGAATATAGGTTGGATGGGCCACGTTTGGGCTCTTTTGTAAGTGTATATCCTCATGTCCTTTTAATCCTACTCTTATTCACCAAAAATCAAAATCGTTCACTATTTGGTGGTAACTATTGTCTTCCTTTAACAACTTCTTGTGTTTGGTAATGTGTCGGTCTCAAATGAGTATCACAAGACAAAAGAGTGTGAACTTGCAATTGCGCTGTCCAGAATGCAATGGTTTGAGTCTGGCCTAGTCAAAAACCAAAAAAAAAAGGGGACATAACACGAATGATGACATCTCGTTATTACGTAATTTTCTATGTAATTTTATCACATTTGGAGCTCACAAGGCAACTTAAGCAGCAAGAAAAGTAGGAAAACTGAAGAAAATGCTAAGAGTAAAAACGTGTCACGATTTGTAACAAACTAAATGAGTATATTTAAAGTTACTTTTTTATTATCTCAATTATACCCTAAAACAATTTTTTCTATAATAAAGATTGTTGTTGGTGTTATTGAAATAGATAATCATGTTTAATTTGGTTTGTTATAACTAGAAACCAATACAAATTTATATTTTTAGTTTTAATCAAAATCAAAATTTCATAAAATAAAAAAATAAAATACATAGTCCATAATTTTCAAATTTTAGAGCGGAAAGACGGGCACGTGAGTGTCCGTTTCGCTAGTAATAATAATAAAAGTTGTTTCAAGGATAATATAACCAAATAATAATAAATGTTATAAAGATAATATTGAGATTTTAAATTAATTTAAGGATAATTTTGACAGTGCAATAAAATTTGCTCACATCCTCTCCCCTTCTAAAAATTGAACCAAACACTTCAAATTAAAAATATTCTCTTCCCTCCCCTCAAAAACTCTCAAACCAAACAGACCCTAACACTATGATCATTTTATAATTATCTACGGGTATTAGAACCTTTGAAGTTATAAGGTCAAATTTTTGCCTTTAGGTTGACTTACGATAAATATATTATATATGTGAAAATATCAAAAAATGATTATATTATACTAAGGGAAAAATGTAGTACAATTTTTTTGAGAAAATTATATTATATTAAGTTGTAAGCGGAAATATGACTTAGATTTAATTGTTGGCACAGCTTCTAGGAAACTACTGAAAAATTCTTGCGACCATTAGTTTTCATAGGAAAAAGCCTTGACATATAAGAAATATGTTGAGGACAAAATAAAAGCAGAAACAGACAAGAAAAAAGCAGGCCAACATGACCTTGACCATAGAAAACAATAAATTTTCTTTGATAGTGTAAAGAAATAAACATAGTACTTTTAATATAATGTGCCACCTTTTTCATTCCACCGTCTTTAAAAAAATGAACTTATCATACACATTCCTATACAATTCAAAATTGTCCTCTTTTTTTAATTATATAACTCTTCATCAACCCTTTCAAATCACAATAAAAAAAATTCTATCTTCATGCACTAAAATAAGATCTTAACAAAATTTGAACCTTGCACAAAGGTCATAGAATTCTACATATTCATCTTCTTTTTTTTAATTTTGAGCACACTTGCAAACATGGTTTTTCGCCAACTTGTTTATCTTATTGCAGAGGAGAAAACATCACAGTATCATGATAACAACTCATATTCAAGTTCAACTTTGTTTGGTTTAATAGAATTTTTCATATATTCTTCTCGAGTTTTCAGTTTTTCCTTCTTTGCTATCTTCGTTTTGGTGCCTTAGACGTAATGAGAGTGACTCGAAATGACTCGAATAGATATTAAGAGGGATGAAGTGAAAACTGTAATGGTGAAAATGGGAAACTTTTGTAGCTCAGAAAGTGATGAACTTGAAGAAAAATATGGTTTAAAGGAGCTTCCTGAATAGTTTGATGAGAATGAGCCAAGTTTGGAGGAAGTGAGGATGGCTTTTGAATTTTGATGTTTTTGATTAGAACAAAGACGGTTTTATTGATGCAATGGAGTTGCAAAGAGTTATGTGTATTTTGGGATTGAAGGAAGGTTTAGAAGTTGAAAATTATCAAGAATTTTGATGAAAATCATGATGGAAGAATTGACTTCATCGAATTTGTAAGATTATGGAAAACATATTGTGCTTATGTTTTAGGAAAAGGTTGAACATCAACAAGATATTCTTCGGAAAGGAAACAAGGTTTTTTTTTTTGTTAAAAATTAAGATGATACTAATGATCATTTTACAACCGTTTTATGAGAATTTAATCTAGTCTCTTGATTAGAAACTACCCTCTTACCACCGAGGTAGGCAGGGTAGCATTTCAAGTGTGTCACCCTCAAGACCATGAGCAAAGGATAAAATGTTGTCACCTCGCTATCGCAACCGGTAACTTCCACAGGGAAAAAGAAATGCAAAAATAAATGAAAGAAAGAACTTGGTTACATTATTACCATGATTCTTCTCTTTCCATATGCTTGAATGAAAATATATATACTCGACCCGCTTAAAAGAGTTGCAGATAGGAGACATATGTTCTTGAGTAGAGTCAAATGACACAAGGATGGAAGTAGAAGAAAGGTGTTACACAATGGTTATGGAGAAAATCAAAATAAAAAGTTTCACAAACAATGCATAACCAATGCACTCAATAATTTGTAAAAAAAAAAAAAGAAAAAACGGGTGCACTTATAAATAATTTATTATATTTTAGTCTTTCATGACTTATAAATAAACTAAATAGGTTGATGATGCTATATTTTTTAAGCATGAATTATTTTTGACAAAGGAATGACATTTATTTCCCATGAATTTTTAAAACTTTTTAATATAAATCAGATCAACAATCACGCGATTCAACCGGTAAGCTAGTTTGACCGTTCCCTCAACTAAGTCGAACACGGCTTTAACGTTGTTGTTGTTCGGACAAATGAAACTAGGGTTAGATAAGTGGAGAAGAAAAGCATATCACTAAATTTCAAATTTCAGTTTCGTAAAAATTCACGGCACATTAGATTGGGCCAATTGATAAGAACATACAATCTAGTTTACATTAGACCTAGGATATATTTTTTTAAACATAAAAGTTTATAACTTTTTTAGAAGTCTATATTTAGTTAAAATACATAGACTACACGCCATTAAAAAAAACATTTTGAGTATGTTTTGATGGAGATCATTTTTTTAGGTAAAGTAATATTTTGTGGATTTAATTTTTTTTAACGTAAATTTCATTGTTTGAATGATTAATTTGTAGAATTTTTAAAATGATGAAGATTTGTATAGTATTTTATCCAAATTAAATTTAGAGGATTTCAAATCTAACGTAAAACCTAGTACTTTCACATTTATTCTTTCTAATAGTTTTTCCAAATTTGCAAGTTGGTCCCCATATTTTTCAAATTTCCAAACCATCTCCTTTAAAATTTTAAAAAATCACAAATTGAAAATTGACCCCTCAAAATTTACAAATTATCCCCTCAAAATTTTCAAAAAATACAAGTAGGTCCCAATTTTTCTATTTTCAAATTTAACCAAAAAAATTTAAAATTTGTAAAAATAGCCAAAAAAATGTTAACAATAGTTTTTTTTTATTACCCTATCCAAACAAAACTATTGATAACGAAGACAATACAAATTAATTATTTGAATTGTCTTTATTATCAAAACCAGAATGCAACGTATAATACAAAAAGTGTAGTTTTTTTTTTTTAAGGAACAAAAAGTGTAGAAAGCTATCCACTATCGGGGAAAATACAAGATTAATGCAAATTCAAATAAAAGTAGTGATATTTGAACAACCATTTTTAACAACTATCATGATAACTTCCGTTTCCTTTCTTTCTATTGGTCAAAAACAATAGACAGAGAGAAAAAAAAGAAGAAAAAAAACATAATTTGAGTATAAAAGAGGGAGTTGTCAAAAAATTGTTACAAAATAATTGTACAAATATCTTTGCTAGCTGAGAGTGAAACAGATGCCACCCTAAACTGTATTTATAAAAGAAAATATTAAAGAGTTCAAAATAAGTTAAAACCTGTTTTTAAATTAAATTTGGTTAACTGAATTTTATATTTGTGGTTCAGTTTATGAACCACTTAATATGGTTCAGTTTTTTTTTTGATTCAGATCAATTCAAATCAGTGATATAATTTAATTAACCATATGCATCCCTACCTTAAAAACACCTTGCAACAGAAACAAAGACTACATACAAGCATGAAAGCTTCAAAAATTGTCAATATACTAGGAAGTTTCAGTATATTATGATTTATTTATTTTTATATACTTAAATTGAGTTTTCGTTTGAAAGATTTTAAATTTATATTAACAAATCATATACAATTAAATTTCTTATTTAAAATTTGTTGAAAGATGCAAAGGGTGAGACTTGAGATGCAAGAAGACAAAACCGTTCGCATGCATGGACTTGTAAAACGGTGACACACGCAATTCAAGTCTTCACAAATTCTTTCTTACCTTTTCAAATAAATAAACTCACCAGCATGGAAAATTCCATCTGAAAACTTGTACTTGTGTTAGTTTTAGATGGTGATTGTTACTTTGTTAATAAAAATTAAATAAACACATCAATTTCATATAAAATTCGAGTAGATATTAATCAATAGTCAGTATTTTTGAAGTTATCTTTATATATAAATATATAATATTATTTTCTTCGATCTTGAATATAAACAAAAAAAATCATAAAAATTGATATATTTGATTAAAAATTTAAACCAAATACATCAATTTTATTTGAATTTTTTTTTTTATAATTGAGACCAAAGTAATGTAAGAGAGTTAAATGAAATGATACGGATCTCTTTTATCTTAACCAAGGTCCTAAATTCGAATTCAGTCATGGATAAACAACAACATTAAAACTCTTAAAAAAAGTTTACCATTCAATTGAATCCTACAAAACTTAATAAATTAGCCTCCTCAATTGCGCGTGCATAGGATATAAGATTTACTTAAAAAAAATTAGTATAAGAGACGTAGTAGAGTAAGTGGAAATATGACAATGACCCAAAATTTCAGACACAACTTCTAGGAAACTACTAAAAAATATCTGTCCAATTTTCAAATACCACAAATCCTACCCAAAAAATCACAAATATAATAATGAATTGAAGACAGAATCAAAGCAGAAACAGACAAGAAAAGGGCAGGCCAACATGACCATGACCATAGAACAACTAAATAAACACTCCATTTTTGTTGGAATTTAGAAAACAAGAAACTTCCTTTGATATTGTCAAGAAATAACCAACCATACCTTTATTAATATAACCATTATTTTCTTTGCACCGTCTCTTAAAAAAATGAACTTGTCATGCACCTTCCTACACAATTCAAAATTGTCCTATTTTTCCAATTATATAACAAGCCCTTCATAGTTCATTCATCCACACTTTCAAATCACAATAACATATTTTCTATCTTCTTAGACTAAAATAACACCTTAGCAAAATTTGTACCTTGCACAAAGGGTCATAGAATTTTACATATTCATCTTTTTTTTTTTTGGATTTTTAGTATATTTACAAACATGGTTTTTCGCCAACTTGTTTATCTTATTGCAGAGGAAGACACATTACAGAATGATGAAAGCAACTCAACTTTGTTTGGTTTGATAGATTTTTTCATGTATTCAACATTATTCATTAGAATATATAAGTTCTTCTCGAGTTTTTGGTTTTTCCTTCTCTGCCAACTTCGTTCCGGTGACTTAGAAGTAAAGGGAGAGAAGCAGTTATTAGAAACTGAATCAAACGTTAGGAGAGACTCGAATGTCGGTAGAGAAAGTGGAGAGATTAAGAGGGATGAAGTTGAATCGGTGATGGCGAAAATGGGAATTTTTTGCAGCTCAGAAAGTGATGAACTTGAAGAAAAATATGGTTCAAAGGAGCTTTCTGAATTGTTTGATGAGAATGAGCCAAGTTTGGAGGAAGTGAAGATGGCTTTCGATGTTTTTGATGAGAACAAAGATGGTTTTATTGATGCAATGGAGTTGCATAGAGTTATGTGTATTTTGGGATTTAAGGAAGGCTCAGAAGTTAAGAATTGTCACAAGATGATCAAGAATTTTGATGGAAATCAAGATGGAAGAATTGATTTCATTGAATTTGTAAAAATTATGGAAAACAGATTGTGTTGATTGGTTTTTTTCCTTTGTTTAAAGGATTTATATAGTATGAGTTATTTTGACATTTTCTTTTATTTCTTTCAGCTCTTTTCTTCTGCATAATGTTAGGATTAATACTATAATCAAACAACAAAAATATTGAAAAATATGAATATTGGGTAGTTTATTTTGTGATTAAAAGCCATGTAAGCTGGAAATTAATAACAAAGCTAAATGTCACTTTAATAGCATATAAGTATCAATCATATAAAAACAAGAACCACAAGTCAAAACAAGTGAGAGATATTAGCATGTTTGGATTTGTTGCGAGTTTAGCCGACTTACAATGAAATCGTGGTTTTGACAAGAGCTATACTTTTGAATTTCAACAAAATCATGGTACACTGTAATTTCATCGAACTCGTTCTGATTCTAAACATGCACTTATAAGGCTGCACAAGTCATACAACAAACAGAAGAGAATAAGGGACCAACATGGACAATAATGTGGTCACTTGTGCTGTCATTGTCAAATCATTAAAAACAACATAGAGAAAACATTTGTATGCTATGTGACTTGTTTAAAACTACATAGAAGTTAGAACTATAAGAATCAACTCAAAAACATGTTCTGTTATGTGCCTTGTTAAAAATACTTGTACAAGTTGTTCATAATCAAATTGAAGGCCATATAAAATTCAGTGGCATGTGATTTTTGCTGGTACTACTACATATGAAATGGGAGATTTTCTTGTAACTATTTCAAGGACTTCATCATAAAGGTTGGCACATCAAGGACTTCATCATCATAAAGGTTTTGAAGCTTGGAAAATATTCTGGCAACCCATTTGAGAGCTCACCGGAATCTGAAATTCCGGCATCAGAACCTTCTTGCCAAAGAGCATGATACCTGAATCTTTCAGATAAATAACATAGGACATGCAGTATCAAAAAAGATCTGAAACTAGATTTTAATGATAACACATCCATAAAACTAGCATGTCTTGAAGAGCTAAGTTTTGAAATCAAAACAAGGAAGAAATGGATAATAAACTTGGTCGCACATGACCCTAATAAACTTGTTAATCAAAACAAGGACGATCTAAGATAATTTTTCACGAGTTGCCCTCGACATGCCTCTTGATCAAATATAGAATAGCTCGGCGAAGAGCCTACTTGTCATTCGCCAATGGTTCTTAGCCTTTTGTTTGTTTCTCTTGTTACTATTTTTCGTGTGTGTGCCTAGATAAGTCCTCGTCACACCTTTTCTCAGAAACAAGAGACAAAAATTTAGAATATGCCAAAGTTATGCTTCCTAAGAGTTACACTATTATAAAAAATTAAGCAATGAAAAATCAGTAGATTTTGTAGAAAGGAAGAACAGTGTGACATTCGTGTATGAAACCAATTGATTGTATCAAACACTGGTCAGGTTCAAATCAAACATGCTATAACAGGTTCAGATCACAGATCAACACAACAGTTGCCAATTGATTGTAGCACCAACATCACAAATTCATATCAATTAATCAACACTGCAGTTCCCAGTTGAAACGATAAACTCAGGATAAGTGTGTTACATTATGAAACAAATCATTAAATGTGAGACTGAAACAAATCCACAATAACAAAAGGAGACAGAATGAACGACAAAAACAAATCCATATGAATGTTATTATATTTTTGGGATGTTGTGAATTTCGGACTCAAATCTCAAACTTCAGATTCGTGGAGCAAGTATCAATGACAACCACTAATAACTAAAATTAACCACAAGCAACAAGAACAATATAGACCTAGTCTATAAGCCAAGTGCATAGCAAAACCACAATGGAATCAAAGAATAAACAATATAAAAAGAGTTGAGAATAGATAACAACACCAAGAAATGTTCACCCAGTTCGGTCCAATTTGACCTACTCTGGAGGAGAGATTGATCTCTCCAATCCACTATCAATGAGTTCTTTACAAAGAGATACAAAATGGGTTACAAGAAATTAGTTTAAGAGCTCACAAAGAA